>Ga0126306_10000061_pt1 | contig 31072 bp, 27 predicted proteins | sample Plot27_FD_92592 | JGI IMG/M metagenome (GOLD analysis project Ga0126306, IMG submission 92592) | Serpentine soil microbial communities from UC McLaughlin Reserve, CA, USA - Plot27 | ecosystem: Environmental > Terrestrial > Soil > Grasslands | place: USA: UC McLaughlin Reserve, Lake County... | reverse complement strand
GCAGTTTGATCTCACTCCCAGGGTCATCCAACACCATGAGGTCGGAGTGGCAATGGCCATCTATGAAACCGGGCGCGACGACCCGACCACCGACGTCGATTTTCTCGAGTCCACTCCCTTGTATCCTTCCGACCTCGACTATCTGGCCATCTTTGATCCCAACGTCGCCGAAGTACCAGGGGTTCCCTGTTCCGTCCACCAGACGACCGTTCTCGATCACGAGGTCCAACACCGCCATCCCCCCTACCTGACCTTCCCGCGGGCCGCTACCCGCTTCTCCTCCACACCACCCTCCCTAACAATGTACACCTCATCGTGCAGATTCACCGTGCTGCAGATGTGGTTGGGGATTATCTGCAACGTGTCCCCCATTTCGAGGTCGCAGTCTTCGTCCACAGAGAGCATTCCGTGTTCCTCCGTGAGCCTCTCCAGCACGGCATCGGGGTATCCTTCTACGTGGCCGTACCCCTCCAGGTTCAGCGGCTCCGCGCCGGGTCCTACGTCGGTGGCGAACGTCTTGCTCCCGCCGTCGATGATGATAAGATCCCGGGCAGGTCTGCTCACCACCGTACAAACCACGACGGCTGCGCATTCGTAGAGAGAGCAGGCGCCGAGCCGGGCCTGCATCCTGTCGTAGAACACGTAGGTTCCTGGCCGGATCTCCGTCACCCCGTCCACCTTCGCCACGTACTTCGCCGTCGGAGTGGAACCCACACTGACTTCATCCACCCCTATGCCCCGCTCCCTCATCTGATCCGCCAGCGAGACCATAAGCTGACCCTCCTCCAGGCCAGCCTTCTCGAGCTCCAACGTCTTCGAGCCGCCCAGAACGGCGCCACGGTACGTATAGATCCCCGTGAGATCCAGGTTCCTCATGGCCCCGATCTCCTGAGTCAGCCCGACAGCCTCGTCATACAGAACCCCGGTACGCCTCAGCCCTGAATCGACCTCGAGCCTGACCTCCAGGGTGAGATCCCCCGCTACATCCGAGAGTCTCCTGGCCCCTTCCAGGCTATCCACCCCGACGACGAGCCTCGCCACACGCTCGCCCAGCCGGACTGCCCGCCGGATCTTCGCTTCGGTCACCAGCGGGTAGGCGATAAAGATATCCTCCACACCACCATCCGCCATGACCTCGGCTTCGGAGACCTTGGCCACCGTGATCCCCGCAGCCCCTGCCTCCACCTGTTCCCTTGCTATGCCAGGGACCTTATGCGTCTTCACGTGCGGCCTCAGAGCGACCCGGTTCTCCCGGGCAACATCCGCCATCTTCAGGATGTTTCTCTCCATCTTCGGGCCGTCGATCAAGACATACGGAGTTCCACCAGAGACGTTCCCTACGCTCCTGCTAACCATCCGCATACCCTACCAGGAAACGAATGTGGAATTGGGAATCTGGAAGCGTGAATTGACTGCTGATCCCGAGTCCGTGCAGTCAGTCGCGTTCTCCGGCTGCGAACTCACGCCGGACCCTCCTCGTCCGTCATTCCCTTGATTAAGCGGAAATCCACGGCTAGCACAAAACGTGTGTCCACGCGCGCTGGCACTGCTGTTCACCCGGACTGCGTATGACACGGAACTATCCCAGGCTTCGCGATTCACAACTCACGAAACGGATTTTCGATAGTCAATCCTTCGATCCGTTGTCCGTCCTGTAGATCTTCGCTGTAGAGTCGGCTACAGCCCGCCTCGAGGGCAGCCGCAATGATGAGAGAGTCGTAGAAGCTAAGACGGTAGCGCGCCTGTACACCGAGCGCGCGACGATAAAGCGCCAGGCTTGGGTAGGTCCTCCACAAGGGCCCGAGTACTTGTTCGAGGAAACGACCGGCGTCCTCCGCCGTCATCGTCGTCGGCAGTTTGCGGGTTACTACGTTCAAGACCTCCTGAACGACCTGAAAGCTGACGCTTGCGCTGTGATCCTGCAGAGCGGACTTTACGATCCCATCGGCTATTTCACGTTTGCGCTCGTCCGTCTCATCGAACAGGTAGATAAAGACATTGGAGTCTATAAAATCATCGCTCATTCATCTCGTCCCGGGTGAACTTGCGGCCACCGGTACGGACTTTGCCGCGCAACTCCCTGATCACCGCCATTGCCTCGTCCGCTTGCTGCTCACGTCGCGCATAATCCTTTAGCCAACGCCGGAACTGCTCGTTCAGGGTCGTGTGCTCGTCCCTCGCCCGTTCCCTCGCGGCCTCGATCAAACCCTCGTCCGCACTCAAAGTAATGTTCTTCATCGTCCAGACGCCTCCACAGCTTCAATGCATACGATTATAGTGTACACGACTATCGTGTCACTTCGTTGGTGTGTTTCCTCGTGTGTCATTAGTTGGGCTAGGTTGTAGAAAGCGGTATCGGCCGACTACAAGGGGCGCACTCACCGCTTCGTTGGCTCGAGTATGATCCGCCTTTCGGTGGCAGCTTCGACCTTTCTTCTGCTGTACAGCAATGGTACGGTCTCGTCTCTGGCCCACGGACGGAAGAGATCCGAGTAGTGGAGGCTCGCAGGATCGCCCGACTGTCCTGGAGAGTTCATCATGAGAGAGTTGTCCCATTCCCCGACGTCTACCACTATGCGCCACGAGGAGCCACCGGTCTGCCGGAAATCCTCCAGACGGTATGCGGTGTTGCCCACCGTATCCCCACTCCCCCCGCGAGGTGCGGGGCCCACGTCCAGGCGTTCGCGGGTTCGTCTTTCGAGGAGCGGAGATAGTGGATGGGTGAGGAAGGCGTGGTGTAGTCTGCCCCACTTCCAGTTCTCTCTTTCCGCTCCTAGAAGCCCTTCCAGATGCTCCGTTGCTTCCAGCAAACTCGATAAGATCATCTCGTCCACAGGGTCGGGGCCGAGCCTCGCGTCGAGCGTCTTCAGGATCTCCAGATCCATCCTTGCGTCGCCTGCCTGATCTTCGACCTGCATCATCCTGGTTACCGCCTCGGCCTGTCGTCCAGACTCGACGATGCCTTCCATGGACCGTCTCAGGAGCGCCTCGCGAAGGTGCAACCGATACCACACTTCGAAGAGGGCCGCCGGGGCGGAGTCGGCACGGAGGATGCAGTCCCAATTCATCAGCAGCTTCAGGGTCGGCGGCTCCTCTCTGGGATCCGTGGGGCGAAGTCTTCGCAGACGGGCGACGATCCGCCTGGCCGGGATGGAGAGGTGGTCAGTCTGGAGATTCACCGAGTCTTCGAGGCCAAAGTGAGGATTTTCGTCAAGGACTTCAGCTATCCGCCCGTAGCGGTACGGGGCATACCATTCGAAGGCGACCTTCTTCTCCTCGTGGGGGTAGTCCCCGGGGAGATTCATCTCGTTGGCGCTCGCGACCCAGCCGCGGGGAGGGTTGAACTCGGCCGGCAACTCGGAGGCATCGAGGAAGCCGTCCCACTCGTAGCGGCCGTCGCCGGGCACGGGCAAGAGCCCGTCCCAGTTGGGCCTCCTGGGGACGAGGCCTGCAGACTTCCAGCCGATGTTGCCCCGCACGTCAGCGTAGACCTGATTTTCCCCCGGGGTCCCCCAGCGATTCATGGCCACCAGGAACCCGTCCCAGTCCTCGGTGCGCATGTAACCCACGCTGCCGAGGTAGGGGGCCGTTCCTGACTCCAGCCACGCCGCCCTTACGGCGAAGGCGACGTTCTTCTCCGGGTCATCGTAGACGACGGGTCCGTGACGGGTGAATTGGAGCTCCGCCTCGTCAGGGTCTGCGCCCTTCACGGGAATGAGGTTGCGCTCTACTTCCATACGTTCCCAACGTCCCGCGTAGCGGTACTCGGATGGATCTTGCGGGTTGGTCTCGTAGACGTAGAGATCCTCCTGGTCTATGGAGAAGATGGTGAGGCCGAAAGCTATCTTGCCGTTGTGGCCGATGGAGATGCCGGGCAGGGCTGGTTCTCCGGCTCCTATGACATCCATGCCGGGGGCGGAGAGGTGGACTGCGTAGCGGAGGGAGGGCACGGATTGGGCGCGATGTGGATCGTTGGCCAGGATGGGACGGCCCGTCGACGTGCGTTCTGGTGAGATCGCCCAATTGTTCGAGCCCTCCAGACCAGTCGCGCGCAGATGCTGTACACCCGTGAACTCGACGGGTTCCTTAGCCAGCTCGTAGACCCGCAAGACGTCTGTGGGGATCAGGGAGAGATCCAACCCCTCAGGAACGGAGATGTCGCGCGATGGCTCGAGGGGCTTGCGGAGACCCTCCACCTCGGGCCCGAAATCCCTCAGCACGAGCGCGCGCTCGACCTCGCTCGCGAGATTCTGGTAGACGCCGTGGCTCCTTATGCGCGCTACGTCCTCGGGCGACCAGAAGGACGGCAGGTAGTCCATCAGGCTGAACTCTTCGGGCAGGAGAGACGGGTCCCCGCGCGCTAGCCTCACGTACTCGTTTATGCCGGCGACGAACGCCGTCGCCACCCGCCTGGTGTCAGGGCCGTAGGACAGCCACTCGCTGTGCATCTCCCCGCGATAGAGGAAGAGCCGGGCCGCCCTGTCCTTCTCGACGAAGCGAGGACCGAAGATCTCGGAGAGCAACCCGAGGCCTTTACGCCTCCACAGGTCTATCTGCCACAGCCGGTCGCGGGCGGCATTGAAGCCCTGGGCGAAGAAGGCGTCATCGGAGGAAGAAGCGTAGACGTGGGGCACGCCCCAGCGGTCGACGAGTATCTCGACCGGTGACCGCAGGCCGCCCACGGCGTAAGAGACGCTGTCGGGAGCCACTACAATGTTCTCCGTGGCAAGATCCCTCGACTATTAATCGCCTCTGTCACGTTGCGATCGGCGGGCGATGTTTCCCGAAGTCCGTGGCTCTTTCGAAGGCGTGGGCGAGTTGGAGCACGCCCAGGTCGTCTCTGGGGCGGCCCACGATCTGGACTCCTACGGGCAATCCCTCCGGTGTGAAACCGCAGGGGACGGAGATCGCGGGCAGTCCTGTCACCGTCACGTAGTAGCAGCTCTTCATCCAGTCGATATACGTCTCCATCTCCACCCCGTTTATCTCCGTCACATAGCGCAGCTTTACGTCGAAGGGCGGGACCTGGCTCACGGGCGCCACCAGGAACTCGTAGTCCTCCATGAAAGTCCGTACGCGATGGTAGAGTTCGGTCCGCTTGCGCTCGGCGCGTCCCACGTCCAGGCCGCTCAAACGCGCACCCTGTTCGATGTTCCAGACCACGGTTTCCTTCATGAGATCCGGGTGCTCCTCGAGCAGCTCTCCGTAGTTGAGCTCGAAATGCCAGGCCCGCAGCGTCTCGAAGATCTCGTCGGCGTCCGTGAAACCAGGCTCGCCGTCTTCCACCAGGCAACCGATGTCCTCGAAGGTGTGACGCTGCCCGTCCAGGACTGCCGTCACCCTCGGATCGATCGGCAACCCGCCGAGGTCGCGGCTCCAGGCCACCCGCGTACCTGAGAAGTCTCGCCCCAGGGACCGGGGAAAGTCATCCCCTGACTCGGAGATCGTGAGGGGCGAGCGGGGGTCGGGGCCGGAGATCGCGCCTAGCATAAGGGCGGCGTCCCGTACCGTGCGCGCCATCGGGCCCTCCGTGGAGAGGGTGGACCACGCCGCCTGGACGGGCCACGAGGGTACCCTGCCTAGAGAGGGCCTGAAGCCCACGACGTTGCAGAAGGAGGCGGGGTTGCGCAGGGAGCCGCCCATGTCACTCCCGTCGGCGATCGGGATCATCCCGCAGGCGAGGGCCGCCGCCGCGCCGCCGCTGGAACCGCCGCAGGTCTTGGTCGTGTCATACGGGTTGAGGGTCTCGCCGAAAACCTCGTTGTAGGTCTGGGAACCCGCGCCGAACTCCGGGGTGTTGGTCTTGCCTACTGTGATGGCCCCGGCGCGGCGCAGGCGCTCGACGACGAGGGCGTCTTCGTCCGGAACGAAGTCTTCGTAGATCGGGGAGCCGAACGTGGTGCGGATTCCCCGGGTCGGTGTCAGGCCCTTGTGGGCCACCGGCAGTCCGAGGAGCGGGCCGACCTCCTCACCGTGGGCAAGCGCCTCGGCGAGGCGCTCGTCGGCGGCACGGGCGTCTCGCAGGGCCCGTTCCGGGTGGAGCGTGACGATGGCGTTCACGTGTGGGTTGGTACGTCCGATCTGCTCCAGGCACGCCACCATCGTTTCTTCGGCCGACAGCTCCCGCACGCGGATGAGGCGTGCGAGCTCCGCCGCCTCCAGGAAACAGATATCAGCCTCGCGCACTTCCCTCCTTATCTCCTACTCCCTGAAGCGAGGCGGTCAGATACGTTCCAGTATCGTGGCTGTCGACATGCCGTGGCCGATGCACATGACCTGGAGGCCGAACTGGCCGCCGGTGGCTTCGAGGCCGGCGAGCATCTTCGCCATCAGGCCAGCGCCGGTTGCGCCCAAAGGGTGGCCGTGGGCTATGGCCCCGCCCCAGGGGTTTACCTTGTCCATGTCGGGGTGTAGTTCGTCGGCCCAAGAGAGGACCACCGATGCGAAGGCCTCGTTTATCTCGATCCAGTCCAGGTCGTCGATTCCAAGCCCCGCCTTTTTTAGCGCCATGCGGGTGGCCGGGATGACGCCGGTCAGCTGCATTACCGGGTCCTCGCCGACGGCGACGCGGGCCAAAAAGCGCGCCCGTGGGGTGAGACCGTCGGCCTCGGCCACCTCGCGGTCCCCGACGAGCACGGCCGAGGCCCCGTCGGTGATCTGGGAGGAGTTGCCCGCCGTTACGACCCCCTCCCCCTCGGGCCTGAAGACGGTCTTTAGATGCGCCATCTTGTCGGGATCTATGTTGTGGCGGATGCCCTCGTCCGTGGTGAACTCCACCTCGTTGTCCTCGGAGTCGAGACCGGAGGTTGGCAGGATCTCCTTGTTCTTACCTTCGCGGGCAGCGGCGCTCGCCCGCCGGTGACTCTCTGTGGCGAAGGCGTCGAGGTCCTCGCGGGAGATCTTCCACTTCTCGGCTGTGCGTTCGGCGCTCTCACCCTGGTGGACGAGATCCTGCTTCTCCAGGAGATCCGGATTCACCGCGAAGCCCGTCTCGCCGTCTCCGGTGTCGCTGAACATCGGCGCCCGCGTCATGCTCTCCGCGCCAGAGGCGATGGCGTAGCTTATGTCCCCCGCGGCCACTGCCTGCGAGGCGAAATGGGCAGCCTGCTGGCTGGAGCCACACATGCGGTTGAGGCTTACCGCGGGCACCGTCACGGGGAAACCGGCGAGCATCACGCCGAGTCGCCCGAGGTTCGCCCCCTGCTCGCCGGCCTGGGTGACGGTGCCGTTTATGACGTCCTCGACTTTTTCGGGGTCCAGTCCCGCCCGCTCCAGCAGCCCGTCGAGGGTGCGCGCCAGAAGAGCGTCGGGACGTACCTCGCGGAAGGCCCCGCCGGCTTTTCCGAACGGGGTGCGCACGGCCTCGAGGATTACGGGCTCTCTCATAGACGTCATGATCTGTCTTCTCCTCTCCTATGGTGCGTTACTCCAGGAAGCCAGGCACGTCGACAGGCCGCCGTCGACCGGGATCACTGCTCCTGTCACGTAAGACGCCGCCCGGGATGCCAGGTAGAGCGACACGCCGGCCATGTCCTCCTGGCTGCCGATCCGGCGCATGGGCGCCCGCTGGGCGATCCACTCTCCCTGGGCCTCGAGGGTGGCCGCCATCATGCGCGACTGGAAGGGCCCAGGCGCGATCGCGTTGACGGTGATCCGCGGTGAGAGATCCCAGGCCAGGTGGCGGGTCAGGTGATGCACCCCCGCCTTGGAGGCCGAGTAGCTGTAGGTCTCCATCCCTGACACCCTGAGCCCATCGATGGAGCCGACGTTGATCACGCGCGCGGGGTCGGCGTACGGGGGCTCTCCACCCACGGAGGCGTCGAGCAGCGGGCGCAAAAACCGGGTGAGATGGAAGACCCCCTGCACGTTGAGGTCGAGCACCCTGTCCCACGCCCTGGCGTCGTGATCTTCGAGCGGCGCTCCCCAGGTGGCCCCTGCGTTGTTTAACAGCACGTCGAGCGCTTCCCAGCGCTCTTCCACCGCGTCGGCGAGCCGCCGGCATCCCTCCTCACTCGAGAGATCTTCGGGGACCGCGACGCATTCGCCGACCCTGGACAACTCTTCCGCTACCGAGGCGCACGCCTCGGCCTTGCGGCTGCTGATCAGGACCGAAGCACCGTTCTCCACGAACGCCCGGGCGATCATCAGCCCAATGCCGGAGGTGCCCCCGGTGACGACCACACGCTTGCCCTCCACCGAAAACAGCTCGCTCGCACTCATCCCCACACCTCACAAACCTCGTACGTCCACGCATCACAGATCCTGCCCAACGGATCGGTCCTTCCCCTACTCCCTACCCCCTCACTGCAACAAGTGGGAGGTCGTGATCCGCCGCCCACTCCTCCCATTGTTCGGCGGTCTTCGTCTCGAAGATCCGTTCCAGGTCTTGACGACTTTCGCCTTCCACCCCGAGTTCCTGCGACAACCGTTTCCAGAAGTGCGGTTCGAGGGCGGCGAGCGCCACGTGGCCATCCCGGGCGCGGTACAGACCGTAAGCGGGAAAGCCGCCGCCGAGGACGCCGTCTGGTGTCGTGAGTCCCTGGTGCAACGGTCCGGCGAAAGTCCGGGCTGCTTCCGAGAGGGCTACCTGCTCGTATCCCGCGCCCTGCCCGCGCTCCCTGGCGAACAGCAAAGAGAGGGCCGCGCTCACGGCCCGCTCGGCCCCCGCCAGGTCGGCCACGAGGACGGGAGGCATCCCGGGCGGCGACAGGGTCCCGAAGCGTGCCTGGTAGGTTAGGTCGTGGCCAGGCACATCCTCGTCAGGAGGAGGATGCCCGACGATGGCGACCTGGCACAGGCGCGGGAAACGCGCGTGAAGCTCGGTCCAGGAGAGGCCGAGCCTTCCCAACGCCGCGGGCCGGTTCGCCGTCAACAGGAGATCAGTCCCCTCCAGCCGGTCGTCCAGTGAAGCGCGCTCCTGCTGGTCCTTCAGGTCGAGCCGCACGACCTTCTGCCCGGCGCTAAGGTCCTGGTAGTAGCCGGGGCACATGCGGGCCAATGGGTCCCCGCCGGGGGGTTCGATCTTGACGACTGAGGCACCCATAGCGCACAATCTGGACGCCGCCACGGGACCAGGCAGGTTCACGGACAGCGTGAGGACCCATACCCCCCTGAGCGGCATACTTCCAGATTTTCGTTCCGCATCCGCTGCCCTCATGAGAACGCATTTTGGCACGCTATCAGGGGCCCTGCGGCCACGCCGGAGGTATTCACGCGTTCCCCAGGCGCCTTACCGTGCCTATGACCTCCTCCACGGGCGCGAGTTTGTCCATTATCTCATCAGCTTCCGCGGCCCTCTCCAGGCTTCCGGCGTCGAGGTTGGCGCTCAAGATCAGCACCCCCACCTCAGGATTGGCCTGGCGCAGATCGGAGATGAGATCCAACCCGTCCCCGTCGGGGAGTCCCAGATCCAGGACCGCCACGTCGAACTCGAACCTCTCGACATGGGCACGGGCCTCGACGAGGGATCCGGCCTGCGCCACCACCTCGATGTCCGACTGGCCGTTCAACAGGATCTCCAGGAGTTCTCTGAAATCGGCATGATCTTCGACGTGAATGACGCGGATTAGCCCCGTCACGGATTGCCCGCTCATTCCAGGGCCCCCCCTGATAAAGGGACCCGCAATCTCACGTTCGTTCCCTGCCCGACGCTGCTCTCGATCTCCAGATCGCCGCCGCTGAGCGCGGCCCGTTCGCGCATGCTGCCCAACCCCACGCCGGGCGTGGTCTCCGGTCCGAACCCGCGGCCGTCGTCGGATACTTCGATCAGTAGATCGTTCCCCTCCCTCTCCAGGCTCACCGTAACGTTCTTGGCCCCGGAGTGCCTGCGGGCATTAGTGAGTGCTTCCTGAATTATTCGCGAGACCTGGGTTCCGGTCTCTCCCAACGGCACAGAGGGAACCCCCCTCTCCCACCTCCAGGCTCATCTCACAGCCCCGGGCCATCGTCCGGTTACGCCTCACCACGGACTCGACTATCTCTCGGAAGGGCCGGCCTTCTTCTTCTTCGAGACGAAGATCGTTGACCACCTCGCGAAGGCCCCGGGCGCCACGTCGGACCGCGTCGATCACCGACTGTAGCTGCTCCTTCTGCTGCGTGCCCTCGGTCTGGAGCATGATCATCCCGATGGCCGCCGCGGTGTAGGAGAGGTCCTGCAGGACGCCGTCGTGCAAATCGTGCGCTATCCGCTTGCGCTCGGCTTCCGTTATCCGCCTCAAGGACTCCTCCGCCCGCTTGCCCTCGGTTATGTCGCGGATGATGTTGACCGCCATCCGGACCGTTCCTTGCTCCCCGAAGATAGGTGTGGCCTGGACTATAGCCCAGCGCTCCTCGCCCGTGGCCAGGATGCGAAAGCGCAATACCTCCTCGGCCCCTTCTTCGCCATTTAAGGCCCTGCGCCCGGGTAGTCTGTCGGCGGGGAACGGACGCCCCTCCTCATCCAGGAGCTCGTACCTGGCTATCAGCCCGTCGGGCGGCGACTGCACCACATCCTGGACAGAGGTAAAGCCGGTCAGCCGGGCCGCTGCCTCGTTGGCGTAGATCACCTTCCCGCTCGGGTCCTGGGCGGTTATGCCCTCGGCCGCCCCCGCAAGATGGCCGCAAGCTGATCCCTCGAGCCCCGCAATTCCTCCTGCGCCCGCCGGTGCTCGGTTACGTCCTGGAAGTATACAGATAGCCCTTCCCGGGAAGGGTAGGCCCGTCCCGCTACCCACCCTCCCATGGCTGGAGATATGGTCTCGAACTCGGTGGTTACGCCTTCCTCCATGGCCCGCTTTATCTGCCGGTAGAACTCGGAGTCCACCGCCTGGGGAAACTCCCCCCAGACGTTCTTGCCCCGCAATTCCTCCCTAGAGCGGCCCCAGAATTCCTCCGCCTTGCCGTTGATGTAGGTGAAGTTCCACTCCTCATCGACGGCGAAGAAAGCGTCGCTGATGCTTTCTAGTATGTCGGTGGCCCGCTCCCTGGCTGCTTGCTCGCGGAGTAGCAGGCGTTCGCGTTCTTCGGCCCCCTTGCGCGCGGTTATGTCCCTCGTCACCTTGGCGAAGCCGCGAAGGTCTCCCGCCTCGTCCGTCAAGGCCGTGATGACCACGTCCGCCCAGAAAGTCGAGCCGTCCTTGCGAACCCTTATTCCTTCCTCCTCGTAGCGGCCGTCTGCGGCCGCAAGGCCCAACACTTCTTCGGGATGCCCACGCTCGACATCTTCGATGGTGTAAAAGAGCGAGAAGTGCTCGCCGATGATCTCCTCTGGTTCGTAGCCCTTGATGCGTCGAGCTCCCGGATTCCATGTGGTGACGCGGCCCTCGACATCGAGCATGAAGATGGCGTATTCCTTGACGCCCTCGACCAACAGGCGGAAGCGCTCCTCGCTCTCCCGGAGAATTTCCTGGGTCGCCCTGGACGACTCGCCGAAATCGGATGGTTGCATTGGCACTATTGCACTGCCTCCAAAACCAAGGGGTGGTATTGTCGCACAAGGACATACCGACACGCAGTATCGCAAGAGTGTGCTAGTGAGCATCCTGGTGGACTACAAACACAGTCTTATGAAAACCTCGAAGATCTTCGCAGCCCTCGGCTCGCTGGTGTGGCTGGTCCTGTGCTTCCAGTGGTTCCGCGGTACGAGGAACATACCCGTGCTCGAAGACCTTCCCAGCCAGGGTCGCCCGGACCGTGATCCGGCGCTGTCAGTGATCCTGGCCGCCCGCGACGAGGAGCGGTCAATAAATGAGAGCGTGACATCCATACTGGCCCAGGATTATCTGGGCCAGCTGGAGGTCATAACCGTCAACGACCGTTCGACAGATCGCACGGGTGGGATACTCGACGAGTTGGCGACAAGGCACTCCGGCAGACTTCGGGTCTCGAACGTGGGTTCGTTGCCGGCGGGGTGGCTGGGAAAGACCCACGCCCTTTACGCCGGTGCCGGAGAAGCTAAGGGAGAATGGCTCCTGTTCACCGACGCCGACGTGGTCTTCTCTCCCGACTGCGTCGCCAGAGCGGTGCGCTACGCGATAGACAACGGATTGGACCACCTGACGTTGCCTCCCGAGATCCTGTGCAAGAGCGTATTGCTCCGGAGCTTCGTCGCGGCCTTCACGGTGGTCTTCGAGATGACCCAGAGCCCCTGGCGGGCGCGAGATCCCGAGGCCAGGGAGCACGTGGGCGTCGGGGCCTTCAACCTCATCAGGAAAGAGGCCTACGAGCAGATCGGGACCCACCGCGCCATCAGCATGCGTCCCGACGACGATATGAAACTGGCCAAACTCCTCAAGGGACACGGCTTCAAGCAAGGCGCGGCTTACGGGGTGGGCCTGATCAGCGTGGAGTGGCACCAGAGCCTGCCGGAGGCCGTGCGGGGACTGAGCAAGAGCATGTTTCCCGGGGTCAACTACAGAATAGACACGACGGCCTTCAGCGTGCTGGCGCTCTTTCTGACCAATGTGCTCCCGGCCTTCTACCTCTTCTCGCCCAAGACGACGGGTACTCTCTGCAGGATCAACATCCTCTCGACCATCCTCGTGTACGCTCATCGAGGCAGACACCTGGGGGAAGGGCTACCGTGGTGGTACGCCCTACTTCACCCTATCGGCATCTGCGTCTTCATATATGCCATGCTCAGGTCCGCAACTACCATCATCGTCAACGGGGGAGTCGAGTGGCGGGGGACCCGATATCCCTTGCAGGAGCTGAGAGCGTCCGCGCCCGCCCCCCAGCAGGCTCACGCAGCCACAAAGTGACGTGGGCAGGCTGCACCGTCTCCCTGACCACGTCAACCAGATCGGCGCTGAGCGCATCCAGGTCCGTTTCGTTGCGCAGCTGGGCCGAGAAGGCCTCGAGGGTTTTACGAGTGTCATACTTACTGCGGTAGAAGCGACGGTCTATGAACGACTGGAGGCGACGCCTCAAAGGTGTGAACAGCGCGGCGATCACCAGGGTGGCGGCTATGGTGGCGAGTTGGCTCTCCTGACCGGTGAGTGCGCGAAAGGGAACCTGGTATACCAGGCCGCTGATTCCTTGAAGCACCATGATGCTGCCGAAGTAGCCCGCTGCCAGCAGCGCCGTGAGCGCGCCGTAGACGAGGGTGCGGTTGATGATACGGTCAATGTCGTAGAGGCGGTACCTGAGGACGGCGATGCCCACGGCTACGGGGATAGCAGAGAATACGGCTATGCCCAGCGGGAAACTAATCCACTCGGGCAGAACCCATACCAGAGGGGAAAGAAAGAGAACCCCCAGCAGCACCGCAGCAGCGTATGCGAACCATTTCAGTCGCTGGCGCTCCACTCCTTGAGCGCTCCCTAGCCGCACGAACACCGCGATTATCGCGACGACGAGGCCTACCAAGAGGGCCGCCGCGCCGAGCCTGCCGAACCCGTCCACCACATCTCCAAGCACGCCCCCTACGTGGAGTGGGTTACGCACGGAATAGCGGCCGAAAGCGTCCTCCGCCGTCACAGCCCACAGGGCGCTTGCTGCGCCTCCACCGACGGCCACCCAGGGCACGGCCAGGAGACTGCGATCCGGCAGGTGTCCGTCGGGGAAGAGTAGGATCAATAACGTGAAGGCCAGGATCAGAGCCGGCAGCGCGACCAGACTCTGCGAAATGCAGGCCATGTACACGCCACCGGGTAAAGCGGAATCGGGCCGTGCGAGCAGTGCGTAGTCAGCGTATGCCATGCCGAAGCTCCGGGCTACGAGAACGAACCCTATCGCGCAAAGCATCCAACCGACGAGGTTCCCTGGACGACGGGAGGCTACAAACGCCCCCACGGTTACGTACACCAGCAACGGTACCGCAACAAATGCATATTCGCTCGTGTTGCTTAGCTTGGGAGACGACGGAGTGTAGTAATAATCGAGCAGCGCTGTCAGAGCCAGAAGCGCCACGCACAGCGTCCACACCGACCATGCGAGCAAGGCAGCGGTGCGATGGTCCGTCCTGCCGATCCTACGATCCTGTTTTCTCGACCCTTCCTTCACGACCCCACCCTACAGCACTGCCGTCTCCTGACCGTTACGAAGAGCGTTACGAAACCGATCCTTTGCCGCTGATCCTTCCTGATACGTCAACACGAGGAAGAATGTTAGCCGAATCCGATGAATTCCCGATGATTCCTCCTACCCCGGAGCAGGATACTGTGGCCTGACGAAAGCGCTGCTACTAGACTAGCCGTGCAGATAGGCCAGGACCGCCAGCACGCGGCGGTGGTCGGTATCGCTCTGGGCTAGACTGAGTTTGCCGAAGATGCTTTTCACGTGCTTTTCTACGGCACCCTCGGTGATGAAGAGTGTGCCCGCGATAGCGTGGTTGGTGCGGCCCTCGGCGATCAGGGCGAGGACCTCCCTCTCGCGGGATGTGAGCGAGGAGAGGTCGTCGCCCCGCCTCCTGCGGGCCAGGAGCTGGCCGATGACTTCGGGATCGAGTACGGTCCCGCCGGAGCCGACAGACTCGAGGGCGGCGAGGAACTCGGCGACGTCCGCGACGCGGTCTTTGAGCAGGTACCCTGTGCTCTCGGATCCGGGCTCCAGGAGCTCCCTGCCGTAACGTTCTTCTACGTACTGCGAGAGCACCAGTATCGTGAAGACGGCCGAGTGGGTAAGGAGGTGGTACATGGTAACCGGATGCCCCGGGTAGGTGTTGGAAATCTCGACGCCCGTGAGGTAAGTGTTCACGTTCTCGTGGAGATCCAGCTTCCCCTCCTCCACCAATTGCATCACCGCCGTCGCGGTGAAGAGCTTCGTTACGGAGGCTATTCTGAAGAGCGTGTTTCAACGAAAGGAGCCGCGATGATGGCAGACGATGCAGCGAAGGTTGCAACCACCTATTTCGACGCGTGGAAGGTCGACGACTTGGATACCATGCGGTCGTTGGGAGCCGACGACGTGACGTTCGCAGGTCCCCTCGCCCGATTGAGAGGCGCTGCGGATTACATGGAGGGGATCAGGAGCATGTCGCAGATCAAGTCCGATCTCATCGTCCAGAAGGTCTTCTTCGACGGTCCCGACGTACTGACGTGGTTCGAACTGCACACGACGGTCGCTTCTCCTGTTCCCGTCGCCAACTGGCTGCACGTCGACGATGGCAAGATCACATCCGTGCGGGTGGCCTTCGACGCCCGCGAACTCGCTCCCTGACCCGAAGGACTTAACTCCGACTCGGACGACCCTCATGTCTGCGGGAATCCGGCCGGCCCGAGAAGGTTTTTCTGCCTAACCTATGGTCTTCACAGATTCCGCGAGCTTCTGCGCGATGAACTCCAGGTCATCGTCGGTTACGCTCAAGGGTGGGGCCAGGGTTATGACGTTGTTGAAGCCTGCGACCGTATCTCCGTTCTTGCCGACTATCAGGGCACGCTCCTGGCATCCGGAGACTACCGCGCCGACTTTTTGAGGAGAAGCGGGCTCCTTGGTCTCTTTGTCTTCGACCAGTTCTATGCCGAAGAGCAGGCCCTTGTTCCTGACGTCGCCCACGTTGGGGTGGTCCTCCAGCTTCGCGAGTCTCTCTCGCAGCTTATCGCCCATCTCCGCCGCACGGGCGGAGAGACCTTCCTCTTCCATGATCTCCAGGTTCTTTATCGCCACGGCGCACCCGCCAGGATGACCCCCGAAGGTGTTGACGTGCCTGAGGCGATCATACTCCGCGTCCGCCGCGAACTTCTCGTATACCCCACGCCGCACCGCAGTCGCCGAGAGTGGGAAGTAGGCGCTGGTTATGCCCTTGGCCATCGTTACGATGTCCGGCGTCACGCCGTAGTGCTGGTGGCCGAACTTCCTGCCGGTCCTCCCGAAGCCGCAGATCACCTCGTCCACGATGAGCAGCACGCCGTGGCGCTCGCAGACCTCCTGGACGGCGGGCATGTAATTATCGGGAGGGATGATTATCCCCCCTCCAGTGATGATGGGCTCCATGATGACTCCGGCCACCGTCTCGGGGAGCTCCCACCGAATGAGGTCCTCGATCTCACGGGCGCACTCCCGACCGTACGTCTCCGGGTCAACACCGGACGGGCGCCGGTAGAGGTCAGGGGGCGGCACATGTAGAAAGCCGGGAGAGAGTGGCTCGTACCGGTATTTGCGCTGGGCCTGACCGGTAGCCGCGAGGGCCCCCATAGTCTGTCCGTGGTAGGCGCGGTAACGGGAGACGAACTTCCATCTCTGGGGCTCGCCGTTTTGCTCGTGGTACTGGCAGGCCACCTTGAAGGCCACCTCGTTCGCCTCAGAGCCGGAGTTGGAGTAGAAGAAGACGTAGTCGCCATCGAGCCAGTCGTTCAGCTTCTCGCCCAGCTCGATGGCAGGGAGGTGGCTCCTGGTCATGGGGTAGAAGGGCAACTTCCGTAGTTGTTCATAGGCGGCGCGGGCGAGCTCTTCGCGCCCGTAGCCGGCGTTGACGCACCACAGGCCGCTCATGCCGTCGAGATAACGGTTCCCCGCGGTGTCCGTGATCCAGGCTCCGTCTCCCTCCTCGACGATCATCGTGGAAGCGTCCGGAGAGTACCCGCTCAGGGCGTGCCAGACGTAGCGGCGGTCCTTCTCAATCAGCCTTGTGTTCTCTTCGAGCATCTCTCCTTCTTTCGTCGCGGTCGTCTTCCAACCTCTCTTGCCGGCTGCCGGATCTTTACCCATCGCCCACGATTTCCGGGGGCTTCCGGTCGGTGAGTGGTCGGGCGGTCTGGTAGGCATGCGCGGCGCGCAACACCAGCGCGTCTTCGTATTTGGCCCCGACTATCTGCAAACCTATCGGAAGCCCTGAGCTCGTGAAACCGCAAGGCACGGACGCGGCGGGCTGTTGGGTGAGGTTGAACGGATACGTGAACGGTGTCCAACTCATCCAGCTCTCGTGCCGCCAGCCTTCCGGCACCTCGCGGACGCCCTCGAAAGCGGGGATGGGCAGGGTCGGGGTCAACAGGAGATCGTATTCCGCGTGGAACGTGCTCATGTGAATCCCCAGCTCGTTACGACGAGCCACCGCGTCGAGATACTGCATCACCGAGTAACCGGCGCCTCTGTTGGCGATCTCTACGAGCCCAGGGTCCATTAGCTCACGGGTCTTCTCGTCGTAAGCTCGCAAGGCGTTGGCGGCGCCCGCATTCCAGTGTATGTCGAGGACCTCTATGGGATCCTCGAAGCCTGGGTCCTTCTCTTCGACCCTGGCGCCCAAGTCTTCGAAGGCCCTGACCGCGGCCTCCACGGCCTCTCGTATCTCCGGCTCCACCTCTACGTACCCGAGGTCAGGGCTGAACGCTATCCTCAAACCTTCGACGCCGCCTTCGATCGCGTCCAGGTAGTCAAAATCTTCCGGGGGTAGCGAGGTCCAATCCCTGGCGTCGGGCACGGCGAGCGCGTCGAGCATCAGCGCCGCGTCGGCCACGGTACGGGTCATCGGCCCTGCGTGCGAGAGCGTCCCGAACGGGCTGGCCGGCCAGAGGGGGATCCGGCCATACGTGGGCTTCAGGGTGACTATGCCGCAGAAGCCAGCCGGTATCCTGAGCGAACCCCCACCGTCGCTTCCTACCGCGAGTTGCCCCATGCCGAGCGCCACCGCCGCCGCTCCTCCACCACTCGAACCGCCGGCGGTTCGTGTCGGCGCCCAGGGGTTTCCGGTGAACCCGGTGAAAGGACTATCCGTGACGCCTTTCCATGCGTACTCTGGCGTCGTCGTCTTCCCGAGGAGCACGGCACCGTGTTCCCGCAGACGTGCGACTACGGGAGCGTCATGGTGCCATTCCTGATCCGCGTCGATTGAGTGGGACCCGCGCAAGGTCGGCCATCCCTGCGTCAGAAAGTTGTCCTTTATGGAGGTGGGCACCCCGTCGAGGCGCCCTACACTCTCGCCCCTGGCATACCGCTCCTCGGACTTCCGGGCCTGGGAGAGAGCGGCGTCCGCATCCACCAGACAGAAGGCGTTGACACGCGCATTGTTCTGCTCGATCCGCGATAGCGCCGCCTCCGTGGCCTCGACCGGAGAGAGCTCGCGGGAGTCAAAGAGCTCGAGAAGCTCGGTGGCTGGCAGGAAAGCAACATCATCCATGCTTACCTCCGCCGCTTCGCGGAACGGATATGGTGTGCCAGGTGTGCCAGGCGTCCTGCAATCCGTCCCTCTCCTCCGCTTATATCATTCGCACTCGCTTGGAGACCGCTACACGAGTACACCGCTCAGGGTATCCACGTCTCGTAAGATTTTACCAGCGGGGAAAGTACCGGGGCCGTGCGAGTCGTCCGTCCAGCGATTCGCATGGACGCCCGCATCGTCGGGACAGGGGCCAGGGAAGGTGGCGCAAGCGGCGGCACTACGGCCACCGGCCAGACCGCTGCCCCGCCTCGCTCACCACAAGTGCAGGGCTCACCCCCGGAAACGGCGCGTCGACCCCATGCTTTTCGACACGCTGGAATCACTCAGCTCCCGGTTGCTTGGAAAGGGGCGATTTCGGTGGCTCTCGCGCTGTTCGGAGCGTCTTTGTGGCCCTTTCGTGCCTCGATAAGTCCGGGCGAGAAACATTCAGTAGGTCTATCCGCGTAAGTAATGATGTAGGGTACCTTCAACGCACTCGGGGAATACGCCAGGGGTCAGGCTGCTTCTTACTCCACAGCGTACTCCAGCGACACGATGCCTGTCTCGAACGTCCTACTGCTAGTCAACCTCAGCTTGAACCGCTCGGATGAAGAATTAGACGTCATCAGTGGGATGCCCCCGCCCAGCAGAACGGGAATAACAGAGACTTCGACGGTATCCACTTGCCGAGCTTCCAGCAGACTGCGGAAGAGCGACCCGCCGCCGAAGAGCCAGATGTCCTTGCCCGGCTTCGACCGGAGCTCGGCCAGCGCTCGTTCTGGGTTCTCAGAAACCATGGTGACGTTGGGATAGTCCTCCTGACGCAGCGTCCGCGAGAAGACAATCGTCTGTGCCCCCGACTGCGTGCCACCCCCTGTCCCTGCGATGCCTTCAAACGTCCGGCGCCCCATGAGAAATGTGTCGAACTGCTCGAAGAGTGCTCCGAAGTCGATGTCCGGGTCCATGATGATCCAGTCCGCTTCGCCACTCGGCCCCGCGATGTACCCGTCCAAGCTCATTGCAACCACATAGCGAACCCGACGCATAGGAGCCTCCCCTAGCTCTCCACGAAACTCAATGGAGTATATATCAATGCCCGATCGCCGAAGAAGACCACTTGTAGGCACTCGGGCGAGTAAGCCAACTTTCGCCTGCCAGACGCCCAAGTAGTTACACGTCTCGCCTCACGCCACAACTGTGCCTGGGGGCGTGGAGCCGTAGAATGTATGCTGAACCCCAGAGGAGTTGGTACTGATGAAGGAACTGCATACTCAGATCGATATAAGCGCCAGTGCAGAGCGCGTGTGGCAGCTGCTCACCGACTTCGCCTCCTATCCACAATGGAATCCGTTTATCCGCCGGATCAGCGGCGAGCCCACCACTGGTGAGCGCCTGAACGTGCGCTTGGAACCACCCGAGTCCAGAGGCATAACCCTTAGACCCAAGGTGCTCACCGCTGAGCCCAACCATCAGTTGCGTTGGCTGGGGCACCTGTTCGTGCCTGGCTTGTTCGACGGCGAGCACTCCTTCGTCATCCAGTCTTTGGAAGGGGATCGGGTCCGGTTCGTTCAGAGAGAAGCCTTCGGGGGTTTGCTCGTTCCCCTGTTTGCCCGCAGCCTGGATACCAGCACGCTACGTGGGTTCGAAGAGATGAACCAGGCCCTCAAAGAGCGGGCGGAAGCAGCTACCGAAGGCGACTAGCGCCTTCGAACTTTGCATAACGTTTCACAGGCGAATAGCGCCTTCGGGTGGCTGCCGGACCTGGATTCGAACCAGGACTAAGTGATTCAGAGTTGATATCGGCAGGTTTGCCGCTGTTCGCTAATGTTCCGTAAACGGCTTATATAAGCCAAATTCTCTCATCACATGTTTCTCGGCGTTTGCCGCTGTTCGCCCCGGTAACTGTCAAATCACTGTCAAACCGCAGCGATGGTTCAGGTTACACACGTCCAAACTGCTGGCCAAAGAGTTGGGACAGCGCTGGCCGGTTTCTTCGTTGTCAAGCAGACTGCAGATAGGTCAATCGTTGCTGCTTCGGGTTGATCCTGAGCGCTGCGGATAGGTTTCGGACACAGAGGGCTGGGTGCATCTCGCGCACCCAGCCCTCTTGAGGGTTGTCACTGCTAGTGACAGCCGCTGCTACCGGAGTCGGCGAAGGACTTGCCCGCTACAGGAACGAACTGCCAATCGTAGCTTGCCGAGTTCAGAGTGAGCTTCAGAACCCCGTGGGTATCGGAGTTATGTGCCTGACTGTTGGGCTTGATCGTTCCAAACGAGCGAAGACCAGCACCGCCGGTACCCACCACGAACTCTCGGATGCCTCGCGATGAGTCCGCCGTTCCGCTCGGATTCTGGGGCGCGAATCGTTCGTAGTCGTGGTCGTGGCCGTTAACCACCACATCCGCGTTCGCCGCATAGAGGGCGTCCCAGGTAGGCTTCATCTTGGTCTGGTTGCCGTGTTCCCCCGAGCTAAAGAGCGGGTGGTGAAAGTAGGTCAGGGTGCACTCGTGAGAAGCGTTGGCGGCAAGATCGTTCTTGAGCCAGGTCACCATCGGAGACGTTGCCCCGCAACCGCCCACGTTTTCGCACATGCTGTTCAAGGAGATGATGTGCCACTCTCCTAGGTCGTAGGAGTAATAGCCTTTGTCCCGTGCTCCGGCTGCCGCACCGAAGTAGTTGAAGTAACCGGAGGCACCGGGGGTGACGTACTCGTGGTTACCCACGCTGGGTCTCGTACGTGTCTTCTCCGTGCCCCAGGTGGGGTCGTACTTGCTCTGGAACTCGGCATCCGTTCCGGAGTCGTAGGCGTTATCGCCCGCAGTGAAGACCGTGCCCGAAACAGCACGCACCAGCTTGGCCGTCTCCTCGGTCGCGCTGCCACCCGTGGCTATGTCGCCCGCACCGACGAGGGTGGCGCTGGTGGGGGTGGGGGATGCAGAATCGCAGGTTTCCAGGAAACCGATGTCCGGGCCTTCGGCGCAGTAGGTAGAGTTCCTCGAGTCCACAGACAGCGGCTCGTGCAGGGCGACGTCCCTGGCCGGGGACCCTGGTTTCGTGTAGTAGTCGTTATTTCTCGGGTCGTCGACGAACATCGGATCTTGGAATACCGAAGTCCGGTCATACTGCCACCCGTTGGGGAGTGGAGCGTTCCAGAATAGGTTACGGTCGCTCGTAAGGTCGGGAACGTTCGGAGCGTAGATCTGGATGGCGCTTCCTGCCTCGGAGACGATGTTGTTGATCAGGACGGCATGGTCGACGCGCGCGTCGTCGCCGAGCCGTATGGCGTAAGCCGGAACATTGTGGAAGGTGTTGTGGTAGGCCTCGAATCTTGTGGCTGGACCGACCCTAACTCCGCCCCCCGTGCCGCCACTCTCCGTAGTCGAGTCGAAGATCAGGTTCCTGCGGAAGACAACTGAACCCAGACAGCAGTTCGTTTGAGAACCCAACGAAGCCGCAATACCGTTGTCCCAGAACCGGTTCTGTTCGACTAGCACTTTGTCCGCGTTGACGTGTGCGACGAGGGCAGCGCCGCCAGGAGCCGTGCTCGGCGGACGGAAACCGAACATCTTGTTGCCGCGGACGGTGACATTGTGGCAGGTCTTGATGTCGATAGCGTTCTCGCGGGTTCTCGTTCGGAGAGTCCCACCGGGGTAAGTGTTGCCGTAGCGGTTTCCCTCGATGGTGATATCGGTCGGGTCGTCCGCACTGGACCCACTATCCTCGTCGACGCACTGAAGGTCGTCCCCGGTGTGACCCCAGGAATCGTTGCCCTTAACCAGAATGGACTTGGAGTCGCGATAGACGAGGACGCCGTGGCTGTCCTTGGGCGAGCCGTTCGTATCGGTCCAGCTGTACTCGTGCACCCTGCTGTTCAGCAGCGCCGCGTTTTGCGCCTTGTAGAAGACGACGGCCGCATTCCCAATGCCATTGTGAGCGTCGATATTTCTGGCGACCGCATGGTTGGTCCCATCGAAGCGGACCGCGTGGGCGAACGAGCCGCCTGCGTCGATCTCGAAACCGTCGACGATCCAGTATGGCTGGGTGATGCGGACAAACGGACCGCCGGAAGTACCGGTCCCTTTGATTACCACGTTCTCTCCAGGTGCTTCCATGAGCCATATGGGAGCTTCGGGTTCCCCTGGGTTAGTGGTGGTGATGCGTTCGTAGTAGGTGCCGCCGTGTACGTAAGCAGCTTCGCCTGGCCCGAGGCTAGTGGCAGCCTTTTGGATGGTTTTCCAGGGCGATGCTTGAGTGCCCGGGTTGGTATCTGATCCGTTCTTGGCGACGTGGTAGATCTTTGTAGGGGTACGGTTCAAGAAGGCGAGGTCAGCCTGAGCCTGTGCTCCGCTCTGATCGGGTGGGAGAAGGCTGACTTGCGTCCCGGAGGACGAGCCGAGAGAGCCCGCTATCGTGCCGCTCAGCAGCGATCTGCGGGCGTCGTCGTCGCGGATGGGCTTGCTACTCTCAACGTGGAGGAAGTTCGCCCCTATCGTACGAGCAAAGACCCCCTGGATGTTCGTCGTCGCGCCGAGCTCCGGGCACGAATCGCCATCGTACAAAATGGCATTGAATCCCGCGCTGCGCAGATCATCGTAGACCTTCTGCGCGAGCTCGGTGGGAGGAGACTTCCCGGCTGAAACCACGACCTCGCCGCAGTCCGGGTGGCTCGTCTGAGAGAACCCGTGAGGCTGGAAGACTTTGGTCGAAGATTCAATCGCCGCCTCGTGTACGTCTTCGAACACGGACGCGTCCGCGTGGGCGACGTCGGCCGATCCGTCGGAGTTCGCGTACCGGTGGGCTCCGGCGATGAAGAGGTCTTCGGCATTTGCCTTCCGGAAGGTCTCGACGCCGATGTCCTCGGTGTTCCAGTCGGCGACCGGATGGGTCACCTCCACTGTGGTATCGGAGGACTCCCTCGGGGAGAAGATGTACATGCCCCAGGCGTGAGGCCAGGATCCGTCCGGGTTTTGCCGCTCGGAGAGTATCACTAGCGTTCGACCGCTGACCGTATCCTCGTACTGCACCACGTCGTAGCCGAGGGGATCTGCGAGAGACGCCGCTCGCGAGAGGTCGCCGGCCTCTATGGCATCGTAGGCGGCGACCATGGTCGACCTCTCAGACGAGGTGGGCACGTCGTAAGCTTCGCTACCCTCCCTCGGTATGCCCGCGACGAACGAGTTGACGTAGGTCGCGAGGTCTCCCGAGGCAGACTTGACGGTGGGAGCAGAGTAAGACCTGTTCGCTTGGGGTCCGATCGCGAGTAGCAGCGACAGGACCACGGCTGCTCCCATAATGGTGAATCGACGCATTTTTGCTCCTCTCTTATTGATGAATTGACTCGTGTCTTTGAGCGCCTTGCGCTCGTCGTTTACGCGTTCATGGTCGTCCTCCTACTTTCCGCGGTTGTTGGCTCTCGGCCCAGAAGTACTGAATCGCCTAGCTCGGGTCTTTGTCGGAGGCCTCAAGCGATAGTCCTGCCGTCACGAAGTTGGCGTCGCGATGTTGATGACACCGGAGCGGCCTGCTTCGCGGCCGGCACGATGGCCCCTGTAGTAGTCCAGCCTGTCTGCTGTCTCCTGGAACCTGGTCAGGTTCGTGTTGTCGACGAAGCTCTTGTTAGCTCCGAAGCGACCGTCGAGCCAGCCGGCCCAATAGGCCCTGCCGTGGTCGTCGGGCTCCTGGTCGACGGGAGGGACTTTGAGGGACAGTACTTCGGAGCCGCAGGCCGGGCAGTGGTAAGTCCCATCCGGCAGCCGACGCATCTCTGGGTGGCCGCACTCGCACGGGTGATCGCCCAGGGCGTCCGGCAAACTGGCCACCTGCTGAAGCGTCTCCAGCACCTCTCTACTCAGACGTTCGCCGCAAGATCCGCACCGCGTGGGGTGAGTTGCGGGGAGACGGATCGAGCTGACCTCGCAGAAAGGGCAAACAAGAGAAGCAGATCTTGATCCTAGCGCGCCTTTCATTTTGCGTCCTTTCCTCGTGGCCATGGGCTACCTCGAGGGCACCACACAGCGTGCCACCGATGGCACGCTGTTCCAGGCCGAACGCGCGCGATTAAGTAGGGATCTCGGCGCACGGCCCCTTCTGGCCTGCTCGGTGAGACGCCGCGCTTGCGCCTCCGCCAACCTCTCCTCGCGGTAGAGCTTGCTCCAAGAGTGGGCAGCGTAGGAGTTGTTCATCGCTCTCTCCTCCTCGGTGTCCCTTCTTCTACGTCTTAGGGACAGCGTAAGGGAGGATCGTTATCCAGCCGTTAACGGCAAAGCGCAACAGCGTACCCAATGTTGGGTATTCTTGAGATGGATTCGAAGAAACGGGCCGACCCGCAAGCATAGGCCGGACGTTCTTGGATCATCGGCGAAGATAAGCCTAGAGCTCGCTGCTCCAAACGGCGAGTTGAGCCCGGGAGCTTAGCCCCAGCTTCTTAAGGATCTTCTTGACGTGTGTGGCCACCGTCTGTTCAGAAATCACGAGCTCCGTTGCGACTTGACGGTTAGTCAGCCCTCGCGCGACGAGGGCAGCCACCTCCTCCTCGCGGCGGGTAAGGAGAATAGACCGTGCATCACTCGAGTCTGCCAACGGCGCTGTAGGCGCGAAATGATCCGTCTTCTCAGACAGGGCGTAGTCGACGGCTTCGTCGATGCTCATCTCGAAGCCCTCTTTCCAAGCCGCTTCCCACGCCTCTTCGTCTAGTTGAGCACGGGCCGCGGCGATGTAAGGCTCCTGCAGGGCGCGCTCGTCGGGCGGCAGTGGGCTCCCGATATCCTCGCGCAGTGCGTAGGCCGCCCCCCAAAGTCGTGCCGCTCGAGGTAGATGACCCCGTACCCCGGCCACGGCCGCCAGCGCCTCCAAACTGTTGGCTACGCTGTTCTTGTCTCCCAAGTCCTGGCTTAGCGGCAGTCCTTCTTCGAGTAGCCGCGCCGCCCGCTCGTGATCGCCCTCAGACAGCACGGCGAATGCCAAGTAGACCAAGGTGATGGCGACGTCCAGATCGTCACCAACCTCGCGAAACAGAGCGACGCTCTCCTCGAGCAAGACTACTGTATCCTTCTTATCATCTGCCAGTAGTTTCGTAAGGCCCAAATTCTGTAAGGAAACCGCGACTCCGAGCACATCCCCGATCTCTCGACTCAACGTGAGGGCTTCCTCGTGTAACGTCACCGCCCGCTCCGACTCGCCGCGGGCAGCCGCCAACGATCCAAGCTCGATAAGCACGGAAATGACGTCTTCAAGCGCTCCCTGTTTCCGGAGCACCTGGAGGCTCTCTTCGAGTGGCCGCCTGGCCCGCTCGTAATCGCCCTCGTTCAACGCCAACGCCCCGAGATTGCGCAGGGAGCGCGCAACGCCCAGGTCATCGTCTAGCTCTCGTGATAGCCTCAGCTGCTCCTCATAAAATGCCCTGGCCGGCTCGTAGTCGCCTTGTACATGCACCAACCATCCCGCTCCGTTGAGCGCTTTGACGCGCATCGGGGTGGGCGCCATGTTGCTCTTGGCTAGCGCACTCTCCAGCGCCCTCCGCCCCTCGCTGAGGTGGCCCCGGACGTACCAAAACAGCCACAACGCCCCTCCCAGGCGCAACCCCCACTCTACCTCCTGCTCCATGGCCCAAGCGAATGCATTCCTCAGGTTCTCGTGTTCGAGCTCTAGTCGTTGTAACCACTCAAGCTGATGCTGTCCCTTCAACTCGGGCTCTGCTGCCTCGGCCATGGTCAGGTAGTATTCGGCTTGCCGGTGCCGTAGTTCATCTGCGCCGCCAACAACCGCAAGGCGTTCCCGGGCGTACTGGCGAACGGGTTCTAGCATTTTGTAGCGGACCCCGTGGTTTGCGCCTGCCTGCGTTACCACCAAGGACTTGTCGATCAACCGCGAGAGCAAGTCCAGAATAGAACCCTCCTCCAGACCCTGACCCTTCGTAACCGCCTCTGCCGCCTCCAGCGTCCAACCGCCGGCGAAGACGGCCAGCCGTGCGAACAGGATCTGCTCTGCGTTGCTAAGCAGACCGTGGCTCCACTCCAGTGTTCCCCGTAACGTTTGCTGCCTTGGCTTGGCTGTTCGGCTACCCGATGTTAATAGCCCCAAAGAGTTTTCGAGCCTCGCGGCGATATCCTCCACCTCGAGTACCCCGATCCGGGCGGCGGCCAGCTCTAAGGCGAGAGGAAGGCCGTCCAACCGACTGCATACCTGCACGACGGCCGGGGCGTTCTGCGGTGTAAGATCGAAGGTAGGTAAGCGAGACCTCGCACGTTCCAAGAACAGCCGCACCGATTCGAACTCCTTCAAGTCCCCCAAAGCTGTCTGACGCAGTGGATCTGGTACGGAAAGGGGGGGCACGACCCACCTCGTCTCGCCTGCAACGCCCAGAGCCTCCCGGCTTGTGGCCAGAACTCGTACTCCCGGACAAGCAGCGAGGATCGCCTCCGTCAGCTGCGCGCAGGCAGCCACCAGGTGCTCGCAGCCGTCCATTACCAACAATACCTCCTGCTTACGCAAGGCATCCACGAGCGTGGTGGCCAACGGCTGGGTAGAGTGTTCGCGCACGCCAAGTGTCGTGGCCACCACCTGCGGCACCGACTCTCCGTCAGAGAGGTCCCCCAAGTTCACCAGCCACGCGCCGTCGGGATACAAGCTAGAAAGATCCCTCGCCACCTCCAGCGCGAGTCGTGTTTTGCCGCAACCACCCGTCCCTGTAAGGGTTAGCATCCGGGTCATGGCCAGAAGACGCTTGACCTCGATCGATTCGTGCTCACGTCCGACGAAGCTTGTCAGGGCGCCGGGCAAGTTACCGACGCTTCTTTCTCCAACCTCGGCGGTTGAACGGGGTGCAACGGACGGACGGATCGGCGAGAAACGGCCGTCCACGATCTCACGGTGGAGTTCCTGGGTGGCTGCATCAGGCTCAGTTCCGAGTTCCCGCAAGAGGACCGTCCTGAGCCGCTCGTATTGAGCGAGGGCCATGTAGCGTTGTCCAGAGTACGCGTACGCACGCATGAGCCCGGCATGCGCTTCCTCGTGCGTCGGTTCCTCCTTCTCAACCTTCTGGAACGCCTCGATGGCACTGCTAAAGTCCCCGCGCTGTTCACACAACCAAGCCAGCTCGACGAGCAGTGCCAGGTGCAACCCTCTTAGTTCCGCTCGCCGATCCTCTACCCAGGGCTCGTAGCGATCCTCAGGCAGAAGGTCACCGGCGTACAGGTCGATGGCCGAACGGTACGCGGCCGGATCGCGGGCGCGTCGTGCCGCCGCCGAGGCCCGCTCGAACGTTTCGGTGTCCACCCAAAGCTCCACCTCCGGACAAAGCGCAAGCTGCTCTTTTCGCAGGCTTAGGTAGCGCGTGGCGTAGTTCGGATCAGGCCCGAACGTTTGGCGGGCCGAATACAGTGCTTGGCGCATGTTGTTGTACGCAGCCCGGGGCTTGAGACGCGGCCAGAGCACGTCGATTACTTGTTCGCGGTGGAGGCGGTGTCCCGGACTCAGAGCGAGTAACTTGACCAGGGCCGCCGACTTAGATAGACGCCACTCGTCTTCGGCGATGATCCTGGGACCTATCGAAACCAAAAAGCTATTGAGCAGCTTGACGCGCACGGGTCCAAGGGTGTGGCCCACGGAGCCGTACCCATGCCCATCCATGTAACCAATCTACCATAAACAAACCAGAGAGCACATCGTCGATCGCACCTGGAAGCGTTTGTGCTTGCCCCAGTGTCGCTCCGACCTCATGCTGAGGGATGGCTGGATCTATAAGCTGAATGCAGAACGCCTGCACTGCTGGATCGCGGTCCTCTGGTACGCAGGGCTGGACGCTCTATGAGCGAAAAGTGCTCCGGACAATGCAGGTAAATCCGCAAATTCATCGCAAATTCATCGGGGCATGGTCTCATGGTGTAGTCCATGGCGGCTGACGGAGGAAAGTCGAAGGAGGATACCAGGTGCCATTTCGAGCAGGCCAAGACATCTCCTGCCGAGAGTGACCCTTTGTGGCGAGCGAAAAGGAGCATAGCGATGACGCAGGCTGATTATGGTGCGGCAGTGTTTGTTAGAAACCTCGACGAAGCTCTCGCCTTCTACAAGAAGAAGCTCGGTTTTGAGGTAAAGGAGCGGTGCGACAAGCCGAAAGTATCCTGGGTAAAGCTGATTCTGCCAAATGATGGAAACTCAAGAGATGAAAACTGGATAGCACTGGTAGCGTTCGAAGAGCCGAAACAGTTTGCACGTCGTATCGGAGGACACACGGGCCTCGTCTTGACAACAGAAGACCTCCAAAGCACCTGCAAAAGTCTCAAGGATAGGGACGTGCCATTCGATTGGGAACCCGAGTCGAAGCCGTGGGGTTTTCCGGATGCTCAGATTATGGATCAGGATAAAAACAAGATTCTTCTCGTACAAAGAAACAATGAACTAGAGGTACTGCGCTCCCACCGACCGACAGATTAGAAGTGGTGGTGCGCACCTGACCACGTAAACAAGTGCGAAAGCGCATGTGGGCAAGCTCGAGAGCTCGCGAGAGCAACAGTCACCTCACGCCGCGGAAGCCCACTACGTATACTGCCGCGCCGCCATCTACAGGACGACTTTGGTCAACTTGAACATATACGACCTGCCAGCAGGTATTGGGCTCACGGATCACACAGGCTTCTCTGGGGCGCGGAGCACAGTGTTTGTTCAAGTCACCCGGGCCCGAAGTACCGGCGGCGCGAGCAAAGCTTGTGCTCGCTGCTTGGCGACCGGATACGTCTATCGACCAACGGCGAGCTCGTCCTCGAATCTCTTCGCATAAGAAGTTACAGGTGTGACTCCTCGTGGCGAGCGTGGCCCAGACCTTCGATGCCCTGTTTCAAGCAAGTGCATGCACACTCTTCACCACATACTCTGGATTATTCTTCACCAAAACGGCCACGTCCGACTCCGTCGAAGAAATCGGATGATTGGCAGCGCTCACGACCTCGAATTATGCACAACGTACAGTGAGATCCACTAATTGAGAGGCTAATCACTAGCATCCTCGCTAACTAATGGAGTCTGAATCCATTCATCGCCGATTCATTGAGAATTCATCGCTGCCGCTAAAGTGTGAACCACGTAGCCTGGGCAACAGGAGGATTCTGGATCGGCGAAAGGATAGGAGGGAACGCGTGGCGAACGAACCATGGGAGAGAAAAGAGATCAAGATCACGAACGCTCAAGCAGAGGCATTCGATGCGCGGCTTGATCTGCCGGATCTGATACTGAACGGCCCGTGCCCGCGATGTAAAGATGGATTCAATTTCCGTTACCAAATAATCGGTTTGCAGGGAGTGAAGCCGATAGACAACGCAGCAGAAGAGCGCGCGGCTCTTAAGACGCTGGTCGACGACCTCCAAGTGGATCCGCAGGGTACAGAGGCGGATTTCACCATGTTCTGCAGGTGCGGGGGTGATCACGATAAGCGTCCTGCCGACAAAGAGGGTTGCGGGGCATACTGGCAGTTCCACGCTGAGTGGGGATGAGCCATGAATCCACAGCCCCAAGTGAGGGTATCCCCGGGGAGGGGGCCCGCGGACATCAAGTTCGCAGAGCAGGCGGAAGAACTGAGAAACACGGAGCTGGAACGAGTTCGTAAGACGGCAGAGAACTGGCGGACCGGGCTGGCGGGACTGCTGGCCCTCATTGCCACCGTCAGCGTCGTGAAGGGAAGGGACACGATCACCGACCTGGCACTTCTGTGGAAGGTTCTCGTCGGCGTGTTCTTGCTCGCCGCCCTGATATGCGCCGCAGTCGGAGCATACTACGCGCTGAGAGCCGCCTACGGTTGGCCGGAGCACGTCCCCACAGACCAGTTGCGGAAGTGGAGGTACCAGCGCAGCGAAGACGCCGTGGACGACTTGGGAAGGGCGCGCACCCTCACCTTCATTACACTAGGCTTGCTGGTAGTGGCGATCGGTCTTACGTGGTACGGCCCGACGGACCCTCCCGCCTTCGTTAACGCCGCCTGGGCGGACGAGACAGTGTGCGGCAAGCTCATAGACTCTAATGAGACCGAATTGTTAATCAAAATAGATGAAGACGTTACGAAACAGGTTCCTCTCGATGCCCTCAAATCCTTGAGTGTCGTGGAAGAGTGCGGGTGATCCGCGAGTCACCTCCCATTGAGAAGAATTGGCAATAGATTTTCGATCTTTCTCTCACATTAGAGGAGTGGGAGTTCGAACGCGAGGCTGCATACCCTGTATTAGTAAGCACGAATCCTGTGAGCTTATCCTCTAGCACGATCATACGATCCGGCGCACGCTAGAACCTGTCGTTCTTCTTCGAGGTGTGCGCCCAGGAGGCCGACGATCCCAGGATGCGCGCCCGAGGCGTCAGGGACGCGGCAATGCTGGCGCTGCTGTACGTCGGGGGCCACAGGAGGACCGAGCTCGCCTCCTTGAGGCTCTCCGACTACGACCCTGAGGAGAGGACAGTGGGCATTCGGGGCAAGGGCAACAAGGAGAGGCAAGTCTACGTCGAGGGCGGAGCGGACCTCCTGCTCTCCGCCTGGCTCGAGCTCAGGGGCTACGGCGAACCCGACGAGCCGCTCTTCCTGCCGGTAAGGAAGGACGGCCTGGTGCAACATACCGATGCCCACGGCGAGAGGAAGGCCTCGCTCTCCGACCAGGCCGTCTACAAGATGGTCAAGCGGCGCCACAGGGAGGCGCAGGTCAAGGAGGTCTCACCCCACGACTTCCGCAAGACCTTCATAGGCGACCTGCTGGACGCCATAGGCGACCTCTCTACGGTGCAGAAGCTCGCCGGCCACTCCGACCCGGCGACGACTGCTCGCTACGACAGGCGGGGAGAGCGGGCGATGCGGGAGGCGGCGAGCCACCTGCATGTCCCCCACTTCGGTGACTAACGCTGCTAAAAAGGAGGATAGCCGCCCCCTTCGGACGCTTCCCCGAAGCTCTCAGGAGCCAATCTCGCAAGGGCAATATCGCATAGTATGCGAGAAATTGAGGATTTCGTCTGTCCTCCGGCGAACTTCGGCTTTACGGCGTTCTCTAAGAAGTT
>Ga0126306_10000060_pt1 | contig 31219 bp, 33 predicted proteins | sample Plot27_FD_92592 | JGI IMG/M metagenome (GOLD analysis project Ga0126306, IMG submission 92592) | Serpentine soil microbial communities from UC McLaughlin Reserve, CA, USA - Plot27 | ecosystem: Environmental > Terrestrial > Soil > Grasslands | place: USA: UC McLaughlin Reserve, Lake County... | reverse complement strand
GGGGAGGTAGTGCGTCACCGAGGCCAAGGAGCCTTCGATGGCAGCTTCCCCGACGTTCCGCCCCAGCGCGTTCAAGTCTCACACTCACGTTGAGCTTGATGATCACTACCTGATCGCGCTGGCGAAGCAGGGCAAGAAGGACGCCTACGACCGCATTGTCAAGCGGTATTACGGCTTCGTCCGGTTGAAGGCGTCGTCCTACTTCCTGATTGGCGGGGACGCCGACGACCTCATCCAGGAGGGGCTCGTCGGGCTTTACAAGGCGGTGCGCGACTACCGCTGGGACCGTGAGTCGAGTTTCCGGAACTTCGCCGAGCTCTGCATAACGCGGCAGATCATCACGGCCGTGAAGACCTCCACGCGCAACAAGCACACCCCGCTGAACGAGTACGTGTCGTTCTCGCAGACGCCGGCAGCGGGCGGCGGGGACGGCGATCCCACGCTCGACGAGCTGCTCCCGGGCCCCAGCGCCCACGATCCGGTGAACCAGGTGATCTCCTCAGAGGAGCTGCACAGCCTGGTTGCATGCCTGTCGAGCGTGCTGTCGGAGCTGGAGAGCTCGGTGCTGTCGCTCTACCTCGACGGACACAGCTACGAGGCGATCGCGGAGCGGCTCGAGTGCGACACGAAGACCGTGGACAACGCGCTCCAGCGCGTGAAGCGCAAGGTCGGCGCGCACCTCAGCTCGCGCGAAGTGCTGCTGTAACCAAACTCGTACAAACGTCCAGGCGGGTGGCAGGGGCCCCTTCAGCGATCCGGCGGTAGGCCGATGCGAACGAGAGCATGGGCTCTCGTGCGGTACTCCCAGTCGTTCTCGTGTTCGCGCTCGCCGCTCTGTTCGCGATGACCTACGCCGCCTCGGCGCGCCAGCGCGAGGCGTCGCGCGACGGCGAGGCCGCCGCTCAGGCGGCGCCCGCCCCGGTTCCCGCGGTGCCGGCAGCCGCGGCGCCGGAGCCCGCGCCCAAGCCCAAGCCGAAGCCGCGGCGCGCGATTCATCGGATCGCCGTCATCGACGGCTCCGTCCCCCTCCGGGCGCGCCCGAACGGCCGCGTCCTCGCGAGCGCGAGCGCGAGCACGGAGTTCGGCGGCAGGCGGGTGCTGAGCGTCGCCGCGAGGCGCGGCCCGTGGCTCGGCGTGGTCGCCACCGAGCTTCCGAACGGACAGTTCGCCTGGGTGAACCGCAACAACCCCGCACTGCACCTGCGACGCACCGCCTATTCGCTGCACGCTGACCTGTCGGGACGATGGCTCGAGCTGCGGAAGCGCGGCCGCCGCGTCAGGCGACTCACCGTCGCCGTCGGCCGGCCGGGATCCGAGACCCCCACCGGCCGCTTCGCTGTGACCGACAAGCTCAACGGGCGCAGCTTCGGCTCCTACTACGGCTGCTGCGTCCTGGCGCTGAACGGCCATCAGCCGAAGCTGCCGGCGGGCTGGTCGGGCGGGGACCGCCTCGCCATCCACGGCACCGACTCGCCGGGTACGATCGGCGCGGCGGCATCGGCCGGGTGCCTGCGCGCCGGGGACGCCGATCTGGAGGTTCTGATGCGGCGCGTTCCGCTCGGAACCCCAGTGTTCATCAGGAATTGAGTTTCTAAACCGTTTCTCCGCGGTTCCTGGCGGGTATCTGCTCCCGGGCGCCTGATGAGGGCGCGTACCAAAGGAGGAAGAGAATGATCGGAATCCTGCTTACGGTGCTGGTGGCGGTCCTCGTCTACCTGCTCCTCGCGGCTCTGATTTCGCCGCTCGTCGGCATCATCGGCGCGATCCTCGTGCTGATCGCCGGCATCCCGAGCGGAGGCTTCGGCTTCGGCAACCGCTGGGGCGGCAGCCGGACCTACTAGCCGGACTCAGAAAGACTCACGAAGCGTCGGGCCCCGCACTGCGGGGCCCGCGTCGTTTCAGGAAGTTCCTTCAGAGCTACGCCGACTTCGTCACTTTCCTGCCTCCACCGAGGAGCCGGAGGTCGGACTCGAACCGACGGCCTGCTGATTACAAATCAGCTGCTCTACCAGGCTGAGCTACTCCGGCGGGCGAACCGAGTCTAGGCCTCGGTTGCTCCCACCGCCGCGTGCTCGATGTTGCCGTGGCCGTTCGACGAGATCGGCACCTGCTCGAGTGGCTCGTACTGGGTCTCGTCGTTCAGGCGCCGCTCCAGCTCGGACAGGACGATTCCGAACAGGAGGTGGCGCCACGTGGCCTGGGCGAATGCGCGGCGGTTGTTCTGGAGCGGCTCCAGGTCCCTGCGGGCCGGGTGGTAGCGGTCCACGAGGATTCCGAGCGGCCAGAAGCCGAGGTGCTCGGCCATCGCGGCGGTGATGCCCGCGACCACGGGCGGGCCGGGCACCAGGGGCCGCGCCAGCGCGTAGATGGCGCCGAACATGGCTCCGTTCGCCACGTGGAGACCCAGCCCGGCGGCCGGCCACCCGGGCCCGCGCGTCACGAGCTTGCCGAGCAGCTCCACGTCGTCGTACCGGGAGCCGAACACGCGCTTGTCGAGCGGCTGCTGGATGGCCCAGGCACCCGCCGCGGCGGCGCCGGCCAGGGCACCGTTCAGTGGTCTACGAAGCTCCATCGGGCGCAGCGTAACGTGACTCGCGGACTCGGGTAAGTCTCCTCGATGGCCTCACGCCCCCTGGAGCGCTACCACGAGCGCACGCGACGCCGCGGTGTCAACCCGGTCGTGTACTGGCCGGTCAGGTGGCTTCTGAAGCCCGCCATCCTCGTTTACTTCCGGCTACGGCGGCTCGGCACCGAGCACGTGCCCGATGGCGGCGTCATCCTCGCGTCGAACCACCGCAGCTTCCTCGACCCGTTCCTGCTCGGTGTCTGCATCCCGCGCCCGATCTACTTCGTCGCCAAGCGCGAGCTGTTCAAGAACCCCGTCCTCGGCTGGGTCCTGAACTGCCTCGGCGCCTTCCCGATCAAGCGCGGCGAGTCGGACGAGGAGTCGATGGACACGGCCCGCGCCCTGCTCGAGCGCGGCCAGGCCATCGTGATCTTCCCCGAGGGCACCCGCATCCGCACCGGCTCGCTTGCGCGGCCGAAGCGCGGGGTCGGGCGCCTGGCCCTCCAGAGCGGCAAGCCCGTCGTCCCGATCGCGGTGACGAACTCGGAGCACGCCCGCCGCGGCTGGCGGATCAAGCCGGTCAGGGTCCACATCCGCTGCGGGCCTCCGCTCACCTTCCCGCGCGTGGAGAAGCCGTCCCCGTTCCTCGCCGGTGAGGTCACCGAGCGGATCTGGCCCTGCGTCGAGCTCCAGTGGGAGTGGCTCGGCGGCCTGCCGCCGCTCCGCACCGCCGCCGTCGTGGGCGCCGGCTCCATGGGCACGGCCGCCGCGGTCGTCCTCTCGCGCGCCGGGCTCGACGTGCAGCTCGGCTGCCGCACCGCCGCTCAGGCGGAGACGCTCGTATCGGTGCGCGAGAACGCCCGCTACCTGCCGGGGCTCGAGCTCGACCGCTCCATCGACGTCAAGACCGTTCCCGAGATCGAGTTCGCAGGCGTGGACCTCGTGCTGCTTGCCGTGCCGTGCGCCGCCCTGCCCGCCGCGGTCGGCGAGATCGGCGCGCGCATGGGCGACCGCTCGGCGGTGCTCGTGGCCTCGAAGGGCCTCGTGCCTCCGCTCGGCACGACCCCGGCCGCCTTCGTGGCCGAGCGGGTACGCGCCCGCGCCGTGGCCACGCTCGCCGGGCCCGCTCACGCGCGCGAGGCGATCGAGCGCGGCGCCTCCGTGGTGGTGGCCACCCGCGACGCAGACCTCCGCCGCCAGCTGCGCGAGCTGCTCGAGGCCGGCGGCCTCACCGTCGAGGCCACCGACGACGTGACCGGCGCCGAGCTGGCGGCCTGCGCCAAGAATGCCGCCGCGCTGGCCACCGCCGCCGCCGCCGCCCGCGGCGCCAACCTCGCCGGCGCCGCTGCCGGCCGCGTCTTCGCGGAGATCCACGAGCTGGCAGTGGCGAGCGGCGCCCGCAGCGAGACGTTCGCTGGACTCGCCGGCACGGGCGACCTCGTCGCGACGGCCCTGGCCGAGGGCAGCCGCAACAGGCGCGCGGGCGAGCTGGTGGGTGCCGGTGTCCCGGCCGGCCAGGTGGAGGCGTCGATCGATCAGACCGCCGAGTCGCTCGCGACGGTGCCGCTCCTGGCCGACGCGCTCGAGCGCCAGGGCATCGAGGCGCCGATCACGAAAGGACTTCAGAGGGTGCTCGCCGGGGAGGCGTCGGCCGAGCAGTGGCTCGAGACAGTTCGATCCGCGCGGCCCGCGCGGCCCCGCACCCACGCGGCGTAGCGCGGGGGTAGGCTCCGATGACGAGTGGCGGCCATAGCCGACAAGGAACGTCTCGACCGCGACTTCACGGAGCTGTACAAGGCACATCTGCGCGACGTCTACTCCTACGCGTACTACCGGGTGGGCAACCACCACGACGCCGAGGACCTGACCGAGCAGACCTTTCTCCAGGCCTACCGGCACTTCGAGCGAGCTCAGCGCGAGTCGGACGGCCGGCCGCTCAGGCCCTGGCTGATCCGCATCGCCCACAACCTGGCCGCGAACTTCTACCGCGACCGCTCGCGCCGTCCGGTGACGCAGCTCGACGACGCGAGCGTGCTGCACGAGCCGCACGGAACCGAGCAGCTCGTGGAGGAGCGCGAGGAGGTGAAGGAGGTGCTCGAGGGAGTGTCGAAGCTCCCGGAGGACCGCCGCGAGGCGCTCATCATGCGGTTCGCGCTGGGCATGGACAACCGGGAGATCGCGCGAGCGCTCGGCCGCTCCGAGGGGGCCACGAAGGTGTTGATACACAGGGCCATCAAGCAGCTGGAGGAGAGTCTCGACGAGGACGGATCAGGTGAGTGATCGCGTGGAACAGCTCCTGCGCTCGGCGCTCGTGCCGGTCGAGCCGCCCGAGGCGCTCAGTGACCGCCTGGAGCGCGGCCTGTCGGAGCTCACCGAGGTGGCGGCCGCCGAGCTCGCCGACTGGGAGCTCTCGGCGATGCGCGACCCGCGCAACTGGGGCCGCCCCATCGCAGCGGTCGTCGTGGGCGGCGTGGCCGCCGGCGGGCTGGTGCTGGTGCGTGCCCGTCAGCAGCAGAAGAAGCGCAACACCACCGGCCTGCAGGCACTCGAGAAGTCGATTCGCGGCGTGGCGGACGACATCGAGAAGCGCCTGCGCCACTAGCGAACACACATCCGTCTGGCCGCCTCGCGCGTAGGAATCTGCGGTGGCGAACGACATTCGGGATCTGGCGGACGAGGAGGTGATGCAGCTCGTGCAGCGGGGGGATCCGCGGGCGTTCGAGCTGCTCTACGACCGTCACGGCGGCGCGGCATATTCGCTCGCCTACCGGATCGTCGGGCGGCAGGCGGCGGCCGAGGACGTCGTGCAGGAGGCGCTGTTGTCGATCTGGCGCAGCCGGCTCCGCTACGACCAGACGCGCGGCAGCGTTCGGACCTGGATACTCGGGATCGTCCACAACCGCGCGATCGACGGGCTGCGGCGCAGCTCGGTGCACGACCGCCGGCGGGCCACGCTCGAGGTGGTGGAGGAGCGCTTCGAGGCGCGCGAGCGGACGGACGTCGAGGTGGCGCGGCGGGAGGAGGCGCGCAGCGTGCACGGCGCGCTCGAGACGCTTCCGGACGAGCAGCGCAGGACGATCGAGCTCGCCTACTTCGGAGGGTTCAGCCACACGCAGATCGCCGAGATGCTGCACGAGCCGGTCGGGACGGTGAAGGGGAGGATGAGGCTGGGGCTCGAGAAGATGAGAAGGCAGCTGGCGGAGGGCGCGGCATGAGCGATCACACGGGCCACCACGACGACGTGGGCGCCTATCTCCTGGGCGCGCTGAACGACTCCGAGCGGAAGGCGTTCGAGCGCCACCTGCGCGACTGCGACGAGTGCCAGGAGGAGCTGGAGCGCCTGCGCCCGGCGGCCGAGGCGCTGCCCGGCTCCGTGAAGCAGCTCGAGCCGCCGCCCGGCCTGAAGAAGCGCCTGATGGCCGAGGCGGAGCCGCCGCGGCGCGCCCCGAACAGGAGCCTGCTGGCAGCCGCCGCCGCGCTCGTGATCGCGCTGGCGGTGGCGTTCGGCGTGTCGCAGCTCGGCGGCGAAGACACCCGCACCGTCACCGCCACGGTCGCGGACGCGATGCCGCGCGCGGGCGGCCGGCTCGACATCGACGGCGACCGCGCCACGCTCCGCCTGCATGACATGCCGGACCTCGGCGGAACGCGCGTGTACCAGGTGTGGCTCCAGCACGGCGACCGCATGGTGCCGGCGCGCACCTTCGAGGTGGGGCGGAGCGGCATCGGCACCGTCCGCCTCCCGGACGTCCGGAGGACCGACGGCGTGTACGTCACGAGGGAGGACCGCGGAGGGGCGCGCGTGCCCAGCGAAGATCCGATTGTGAGCGTGCCGCTCTAGATACTGTCCGCCTCGCGATGGAGGTCTGCTACCGGCACCCGAAGCGAGAGACAGGGGTCAGCTGCTCGAACTGCGGCCGGCCCATCTGTCCGGACTGCATGACGTCCACCTCTGTGGGCATGCGCTGCCCCGAGTGCGCCCGCCAGGGCCGGACAAAGGTGCGCACGATGAGCTCGCTCCACGCCGAGCCGACGCTCATGTGGATCCTGATCGCGATCAACGTGGCGGCCGGGCTCGGCTCGCTGTCGGGCGCGAACGTCGGCGACCAGGGGACGCTCACCGACGCCGGCGATCTCTCGCGCGCCTCGATGGCGGCTGGCGACTGGTGGACCTTCATCACGAGCGGCTTCCTGCACCGCGGCATATTCCACCTGCTCTCGAACATGCTGGCGCTCTGGATCCTCGGCTCGCTGCTCGAGCCGGCGATGGGGCACCTGCGTTTCGGGCTCGTCTACTTCGTGGCGCTCTTCTGCGGCTCGCTGGGCGTGCTGCTCATGGCAGGCGGCGCGTCGGCCGGCGCCTCCGGCGCGGTGTTCGGGCTCCTCGGCGCGGCCGTGGTCGTGGCGCGGCACCGGGGCCTCAACCTCATGGAGAGCGGGCTCGGCCTGTGGCTCGGCCTGAACCTCCTGCTCACCTTCACGATTCCGAACATCTCGATCGGAGCGCACCTCGGCGGCCTGGCCGGCGGCTTCCTCGCCGCGCTGATCCTGCTCGAGGGCGACCGCTTCCGGCTGGCGCGCTACGTGCCCGAGCTGGCATGCGCCGCACTCGGAGCGGCGGCGTTCGCGGTGTCGATCGCCCAGTACGGCTAGGCCGAAGGGTCCGACAGGTCCAGCTCGATCGAGCGGCGCGTGGGCGGCGCCGGCACGAGCTCCGGGTGGAGCAGGTGGCCGAGCAGCTCCACGCCCTCCACGAGCCGCGGGCCCGGCCGCGAGAAGTAGGCGGCCGCGTCGACGGCGAACACCCTCGCGCCGAGCGGCGCCAGCCGGTCGCGCTGCCTCATCGTCTCCGCGGCCGCCTGCTCCGCGTAGTAGCCGCAGGGCATCGAGACGATCACGTCGGGCGCCACGGCCTCGAGCTCGGCCCACTCCGCGGTGCGCGACTTATCGCCCGGCAGGCCGAGCACGTCCTCGCCGCCCGCCAGCTCGATCATCTGCGGCACCCAGTGTCCGCCCACGTACAAAGGGTCGAGCCACTCGAGCGCGGCCACCCGCGGACGCTCCGCTCCCTCGACCGCCCGCTCCACCGCCTCGATCCGCTCGGCCGCCTCGGCGGCGAGCTGGTCGCCGGCCTGGCCCGCGCCCGCGGCCACGGCCAGGCGCGGCACGTCGGCGAGCACCTCGCCCAGCGTGGACGGGTCGAGCGAGATCACCTGAGGCTGGGTCGGCAGTCGCTCCGCCACGGCCTGCACGTCGTCGAACGAGACGGCGCATACCTCGCACACCGCCTGGGTCACGATCAGGTCCACGTCGAGCGACTCGAGCGCCGTCTCGTCGAGCTCGTACAGCGCCTCGCCGCGGCCGGTCCGCTCGCGCACGGCCGCGTCGATCTCGGCGGCGCCGAGCCCCTCCGGGATCACGCTGCGCGTGAGATGAGGGAGTTGTTCGGCGCCGGGCGGGTAGTCACACTCGTGGGTGACCGCGGCCACGCGGTCGCCGAGGCCGAGCGCGAACAGCATCTCGGTCGCGGACGGTACGAGTGAAGCGATACGCACGGAGACGAGGATGGCACGTCTGAGCGACGCGGATATCGACGAGCGGCTGGAGGCCCTCGAGGGCTGGGAGCACTCCGGCAACGCGATCGTCAAGGAGTTCGAGAACGGCGACTTCAAGGGCTCCGTCGACTTCGTCAACAGGATCACCCCGGAGGCCGAGGAGATGAATCACCACCCGGATCTCGAGATCTCGTGGAGCACCGTTAAGGTGACCATCACGACGCACTCGGAGGGTGGCCTCACCGGCGGTGACTTCGAGCTTGCGCGCAGGATTGACGCGCTCGGGTAACTGCTACATTCGGCCGCGTCAGCGCATGAGCGACGACGATCCTCCTCGAAGTAGTCAGAAGAAGCCGGGTCTGAGATGACCCAGCTGCTGCTCCTGTTCGGCGTAGCCGTTCTGGTTGCCCTGAACGGCCTCTTCGTCGCGGCCGAGTTCGCGCTGGTGCGGTCCAACCAAAGCCGCCTCGACCAACTGCGCGAGGAGGGGCGGCGCGGCGCCGCGCTCGTCGCCAAGCAGGTCGAGCACATCGACGAGTACCTGTCGGCGTGCCAGCTCGGCATCACGATGACCTCGCTGGGCATCGGCTTCCTCGGCGAGCCCGCGATCGCGTCGCTGTTCGAGGACGCGTTCGGCACCGCCATCTCGCACAACGCCTCGCTCGCGATCTCGTTGACGCTCGCCTACCTGATCACGACCGCGCTCCACATCACCTTCGGCGAGCAGGTGCCGAAGATCTACTCGATCGTCCACTCGGAGCGGACGGCGATGCGGGTGGCGCGGCCGCTCGAGGTGTTCAGGCAGGTCTTCAGCCCGCTGATCTGGCTGCTGAACTCGGCGTCGAACGCGATCCTGCGCGTCGTCGGCGTGGACCCGCGCGCCGAGTTCGAGGACATCAGCTCATCCGAGGACCTGAAGCTGATCATCGCCCGCAGCGCGCGCGGCGGCCGGATCGACCCAGGCGAGGCCGGGATGCTCTCGGGGGTCTTCCACCTGCACGAGCAACAGGCGCGCCAGGTGATGACGCCGATCCCGGCGGTGGTCACCGTCGACGCGGCCGAGACGGCGGAGGCGGCGCTCCGCAAGGCGGTCGACTCCGGCCACACCCGCCTGGTCGTGACCGAGGACGGCAACACGGACCGCATCAAGGGCATCGTGCACGTGAACTCGCTGGCGCGGAGGGTGATGACCGAGGGCCCGGACGCGTCGATCAAGAGCAGCGTGAAGGACGCGCTGATCGTGCCCGAGACGAAGCCGCTCGACGACCTGCTCGCCGACCTCCAGCGCGAGCGGGCGTCGATGGCGGTGGTGGTGGACGAGTATGGCCGGACGGCCGGCATCGTGACCGTCGAGGACATCATCGAGGAGGTCGTGGGCGAGATCGCCGACGAGACCGATCCCGCGGTGGCGGGCGTGCGGCGGCTCGCGAACGGCGACTGGTGGGTGCGCGGCCACGTGCCGATCACCGACCTCGCCGACTACGGCCTCGACCTGCCGGTGGACTCGGAGGCCTACAACTCGGTCGGCGGCTTCGTGTTCGGCGAGCTGGGCCGGCTGCCGAAGCGCGGCGACATGGTGCAGGCGAACGGCTACTCGCTGCGCGTGGAGGCTGTGCGCGAGAACCGCGTGGAGGCGGTGCGCATCCGCGACCACGAGGCGCGGGGTGAGGAACCGCCGGCTCCAGGCAGTGACATCTCCGACGTGCGCCCGGTGGAGCAGGCCGCCTCGACCCCCCGTGAGGTCGAGCGGCGCGCATCAGAGCAATGACGTTGCGCCGGCCGCGGGCGGTGCCCGCGGCGCCGCGATGCCGTTCATCCGTCCGGGTGGGGGACTAGCTTCGCGCGAACGGTGCTTCTCGGAGCAGGAGGTGTCTCCGGAATGTGGTGCGTGAAGCTCAGCGATTCGCAGCGTGACGCTCTGAGGGCACTCGTCAGGGACCAGGATCAGCGGGGCCCCGCGCTCGCCGCCGCCCTCGAGGCGCTGGAACTGGCCCGGTGGGACGACCTGCCCGATGCCACCCTCCCGTGGGACCGTGTGGCGGAGCTGGCCGAGCGGCAGGGCATCGGCGAGGCCGACGTAGTGTGGGACCTCGCCGCGCGCACGGTTCCGGAGCCTGAGAGGAAGCGCGTGGTGCGAAAGGCGCCGCGCACGAAGCGCGCGCGGCCGAAGGCCGCCTAGCGGGCTTCAGCCCTTCGGCGGGTACTCGTAGAAGCCGGCTCCCGCCTTCTTGCCGAGCTTTCCCTCGCGGATCAGCTCGTGCACCCGGTCGGGAACCTCGGTTCCGATCGACTCGCCGATCGCGGCCGCGACGTCCAGGCCCACGAAGTCGAGCAGGGCGAGCGGGCCCATCGGATGACCGGCTCCGAGCTTCATGCACGTGTCGATCGCCTCCGGATCGAGGCCGTTGCGCTCGAGCAGGCGCACGGCGTCGAAGAGATAGGGGAACAGCAGCTTGTTGACGACGAACCCCGCCGCATCGGGCACCTCGACCGCGATCTTCTCAAGCCGGTCGCAGAGCCGATGCATTTCGAGCTTCGTCTCGGCGGTCGCCTCGTCCGGGAATGAGAGCTCGACCAGCTTCATCTTCTCGACGGGGTTGAAGACGTGCAGGGCGGCGAAGCGGTCCGGGCGACCGCTCGCGGCGGCGAGCTCGGCCACCGACAGTGACGACGTCGTCGTCGCGACGATCGTCTCCGCCGGCAGCAACTCGCCAAGCCGTGCATGGATGCCGCACTTGACGTCGTGATCCTCGGCGACGGCCTCGACGACGATGTCGCAGGCGCGCAGCGCGTCGAGCTCCGTGACGACGCTGGCGTCGCGGACCTTCTCCGCAGCGCGCTGCGCGGACTCGTCACTACGCGCCCAGACCACCACCTCATGATGGTCCGCCGCTGCACGCGCCAAGCCGCGGGCTATTGCCCCGCTCCCGACGATTCCCAGCTGATGAGCCACATTTGCCCCATTGGTTGACTGGACAGTCAATAGGTACGCTTACCACATGCGAAACGGGAACGGACGCGAGGTCGTAATCGTCGAGGCCGTCAGGACGCCCATCGGCAGGGGGCATCCGGAGAAGGGCTACTTCAAGGACACCCACCCGAACGAGCTGCTCGGAAAGACCTACTCCGAGGTCATCGAGCGCGCCGGGATCGACGCCTCCGAGGTGGAGGACGTGATCACCGGCTGCGTGCAGCAGTACGGCGAGCAGATGTTCAACGTGGGCCGCAACGCGTGGCTCCAGGCCGGGCTCCCGGTCGAGACGCCGGCCACGACCGTCGACCGTCAGTGCGGCTCGGCGCAGCAGGCCGTGAACTTCGCGGCCGCGCTGATCGCCTCCGGCGTGCACGACGTGGCGATCGGCTCGGGTGTCGAGCACATGGGCCACATCCCGATGGGCGTGGGCTTCAAGTGGGTGGACGACGTGGGCTCCCCGTGGCCGCCCGAGCTGATGGAGAGGTACAACCTCGTGCCGCAGGGGATCTCGGCCGAGATGATCGCCGACAAGTGGGAGATCCCCCGCTCGGAGCTCGACGAGATCGGCCTCCGCTCGCACCAGCGCGCGCATCAGGCGACCGAGGAGGGCCGGTTCGAGCGCGAGATCGTGCCGTTCGCCGTGAACGGGGACACCTACGTGACGGATCAGGGCATCCGCCCGGACACGAGCATCGAGGCGCTCTCCGAGCTGAAGCCGGCCTTCAAGGAGGACGGCAGGGTCACAGCGGGCAACTCGTCGCAGATCTCGGACGGCGCCGCGGCCGTGCTCCTCATGGAGCGGAAGAAGGCGGAGTCGCTCGGCCTCGAGCCGCGCGCCCGGATCGTGGACCAGACCACGGTCGGCGTGGACCCCGTGATCATGCTCACCGGCCCGATCCCCGCGACGAAGAAGCTCCTCGACCGCAACGGGATGCAGATCGACGACATCGACCTCGTGGAGATCAACGAGGCGTTCGCGTCCGTCGTGGCCGCCTGGCGTCGCGAGCTCGATCCGGACATGGAGCGCGTGAACGTGAACGGCGGCGCGATCGCGCTCGGGCACCCGCTCGGGTCGACCGGCGCCCGCCTGATCACGACGCTGCTGCACGAGCTCGAGCGCTCCGACAAGGAGGTCGGACTCGTGACCATGTGCTGCGGCGGCGGGCTCGGGACCGGCACGCTGTTGCAGCGGGTTTAAGACTCACCTACCCGGGTTAGGGGCTGCGCCGCGCGGGTACCACCGCGGAGTGCCGGTGCACACGCAGGGATCACTTCTGGACGACCGGTACCGGGTCATCAGGCACCTCGGCTCCGGCGGCATGGCCTCGGTCCTCCTGTGCGAGGACGAGCGGCTCGGCCGCCAGGTGGCCGTCAAGCGCCTGCATGCCGACAGCCCGGTCGACGTCGAGCAGCGCTTCAACAGGGAGGCGAAGCTCGGGGCATCCCTGAACCACCCGAACCTCGTGTCGGTGTTCGACACCGCGACCGACGACGAGGGCGTGCTGATCGTCATGGAGTACGTGGACGGCGAGCCGCTGTCCCGCATGCTCCGCCGCGGGCCGCTCCGCCCCGAGGAGGTGCGCCGCATGGTGCTCGATCTGGGCGACGCGCTCGACCACGCGCACGAGCAGGGGATCATCCATCGCGACGTCAAGCCCGCGAACGTCCTGATCCGCGAGGACGGCGTGACCAAGCTCGCCGACCTCGGGATCGCCACCGCGTCCGACGGGACCAAGATCACGCGCAGCGGAATCGTGCTCGGCACGGCGTCCTACATGGCGCCGGAGCAGCTCGAGGGCCGCAACGTCGGGCCGGCCGCGGACATCTACGCATTGGCGGCGATCGCGTTCGAGGCGCTCAGCGGCAGGAAGCCGCGCGAGGGCACCACGCCGATGGAGATCGCCCACAAGATCGCGACCGAGGGGCCGCCCGACCTGTGCGCAGCCTGGCCGAAAGCGCCGCGCGCGGCGGCGGATGTGCTCGAGCGGGCGATGGCGCTCGACCCGGCCGACCGGCCGGAGTCCGCCGGCCAGTTCGCGCGCGAGCTGGCGGAGGCGCTCAAGGAGCAGCCGACGAAGACCGCGCCGACGCGCCGCTTCCTGGGCCGCGACCGGCGTCGCGGGGCCGTCGCGGCCGGAGCGGCCGCGGCCGGTGGAGCGGCTGCCGCCGGAGCCACCCCCGCGGCGACAAGCAACGGCCATGAGGGACCCGACACGCTGGCGCCGAGACCCGGCCCGACGCCTCCGCACGATCGGCCGCGCGCGCGAGCCTTTTCACGTGGCGGTGCCCGGCGGCGGCCCGGCCTGCTCGTGCCGCTCCTCGCGATCGCCCTGATCGCGCTCGCCGCGGCCGCCATCGCCGGCGCGGTGCTGTCCGGTGACGACGACGGCTCTTCCTCGAGCTCCGACACGCCGGCCACGCCGGCGAAGAAGAAGGAGCCGAAGGCAAAGAACGAGCCGAAGCCGAAGAAGGCGGAGAAGCCCAAGAAGAACGAGGAGCCGACCGCGTCAGCGCCCTCCTCCGGCGAGGAGACCACGTCGTACGACCCGGCTCGCGGCGCGCAGCTGAACAGCCAGGGCTTCGACCTGATGAACCAGGGCGACTACGACAGCGCGATCCCGGTGCTGCAGCAGGCGGTGAAGTCGTTCCCGCCGGGCACCTCCGACCTCAACTACGCGTACGCGCTCTTCAACCTCGGCAAGTCGCTGCGGCTGGCCGGTCGTCCCGACGAGGCGATTCCGATCCTCGAGCAGCGGCTCGAGATCAACAACCAGACGGAGACGGTCAGGCGGGAGCTCGAGCTCGCTAAGCAGCAAGCCGGTCAGGGCTAGCGGCGTTCAGCTGACGCCGAAGGCCCTCGGCCAGCTCCACGCACGGCGCGTATCCCAGCTCGGCCGCCGCTCTCCGCCCGCAGCCGTGGGTCACGAACGCCTCGGCCGTGGATGAGGGCAGCTCCTCCACCAGCGGCTCGCGCGCGCCCGCGAGCAGAGCGAGCGCGTCGCCCAGCGGCACCGGCCTCCAGCCGGACAGGTTGTAGGCGCGGCCGGTGCGGCCGCGGCGCAGCGCGGCCACGATGCCCGCCGCCACGTCGTCCACGTAGGTGAAGTCGCGCGCCGTGCCGGGCGCGGCGTGCCACGGCAGCGGCTCGCCGGCGGCGAGCGCCCGCGCCCAGCGGGCGAACGCCATGTCGGGCCGCTGGCCAGGGCCGTACACCGTGAACGGTCGCACGATCACCGGGTCGCCCCCGGCCTCTAGCACGGCCGCCTCGGCGGCAACCTTGCTCCTCGCGTACGCGTTGAGAGGCGCGGCCGGCGCGTCCTCCGGGGTGGGCAGGACCGAGGCGTTCCCGTACACCGACGAGCTGGACGCGAACACGAAGCGCACGCCCGTCCGGGCCGCCGCGCGCGCGAGCCGGGCGGTCAGGTCCACGTTCACCGCCTGCAGGAGCGACGGCGACCGGGCGGAGCGCACGCCGGGCAGCGCGGCGAGGTGGACCACCGCGTCCATCCCGGCAACGTGCGCCGGGCGAGCGCGGTCAAGCACCACCTCGACCCCGTGGGCGGCGAGCCCGGCGGCGGCTGCCGCCCCGGTGCCGGGCGCGGACGCCGCGGACAGGTCGTCCACACATCGCACGGCGAACCCCTCGTGGAGGAGCCGCGGCACGAGCCGGCTGCCGATGAAGCCGAGCCCGCCTGTTGCGAGGACGTGCGTGGGCAGGCGGGGCACGCTAACAATGCCCGTATGACCACCGCCACCGAAGCCGTGCTGCCGCTCGTCCCCACCGACGAGGAGCGCCAGATCCGCGCGGCCGTGCGCGGCATCTGCGACGGCTTCCCCGAGGACTACGCGCGCCGGAAGTACGCGGCGGGCGAGCCGCCGACCGAGCTGTGGGACGCGCTCGCCGAGAAGGGCTATCTGGGCGTGAACCTGCCGGAGGAGTGGGGCGGCGGCGGGCTCGGGATGAGCGGGCTCGCGACGGTGGGCGAGGAGATCGCGGCGGCGGGCAAGTCGCTGCTCCTGATCGTGGTGTCGCCGGCGATCGTCGGGAACATCCTGGCGCGGCACGGAACGGACCAGCAGAAGGAGCGCTGGCTGCGCGGGATCGCCGCCGGCACCACGAAGATCGCGTTCGCGATCACGGAGCCGGACGCGGGCACGAACTCGCACAACCTGGCCACCTCGGTGGAGCGCCGTGGCGACCAACTCGTGCTGCGAGGGCAGAAGACCTACATCTCGGGCGTCGAGCACGCGGACGCCGTGCTGGTGGTGGCGCGGAGCCGCCTGCACGACGGCTCGCTGGGGCCGCCGTCGCTCGCGATCGTGGACGTGGACGCGCCGGGCTTCACGCGCGACGTGATCCCGATGCCGTACCTCGGCCCCGACAAGCAGTGGACGCTCTACTTCGACGACGTGGAGCTCGAGGACGAGCGGCTGATCGGCGGCGAGGGCGGCGGGCTCGGCCCCGTCTTCGACGGGCTGAACCCGGAGCGGATCATGGGCGCGGCCGTGGCCTGTGGCGCGGGCCGGCGCGCGCTCGAGAAGGCGGCGGCGTACGCGAACGAGCGGGCGGTCTGGGGCGCGCCGATCGGAACCCACCAGGGCGTGTCGCATCCGCTCGCGGAGGCGAAGATCGAGCTCGAGCTGGCCCGGCTGATGATGCAGAAGGCGTGCGCGCTCTACGACGCGGGCGTGCCCGGCGCGGGCGAGGCCAGCAACATGGCGAAGTACGCGGCCGCCGAGGCGGCGATCAAGTGCGTGGACCGCGCGATCCAGGCGCACGGCGGCAACGGCTTCGCGCTCGAGTACGGCCTGTCCGACATGTGGTGGGGCGTGCGCCTCACCCGGACCGCGCCCGTCTCCCGCGAGATGATCCTGAACTACGTGGCGGAGCACTCTCTGGGGCTTCCGAAGAGCTATTGAGGATGCCGGGCGCGAGGATGGGCAGGTAGGCGTCCGGAACCTGCTGAAGCGAGTCCGGGGCTCCGCGCGACATCAGGATCCGGTAGATCGGTATGGCGTGCAGCAGGTCCACGAGCGGCTCCACCTCGAGATCGGGACGCAGCTCGCCGCGATCGATGCCCCGCTCGATGAACAGCCGGAGCATGGCGCGGAACGGCTCGACCACCCGGTCGACGAAGTCCTGGTGCAGATCCGGGTCGCTCATCGACTCGGCCAGCACGCGCGGGACGATGCCGGACAGGCCCGAGCCGGCGAGCCGCCGCCGCTGAATATCGGCCAGGGCCGCCATGTCCCCCGCCATCGTGCCGGTGTCCGGCGGGTCGCCCGGGGGCACGATGTTGGAGATGGCGGCCAGTATCAGGTCGGTCTTGGTCGGCCAGCGCCGGTAGATCGTCGTCTTGCCGACGCCCGCGTCCGCGGCGACGCCCTCGATGGTCGTGCCCGCGACGCCCTGCGTGCCGAGCATTCTCAGCGTCGCGTCGAGGATCGCCTGGTCCGCCTCCGCGCTGCGCGGCCGCCCACGGCCGCGGGCCGGCGCCCCCTCGGCGCCGGCCCGGTCGTCCCGTTCGTCCCGGTTTGCGGTGGTCACGCGCGGGCGGGCTCCGCCTGCGCCGCCGAGAACGCCCGCTTCTCGGCCCGCTCACGACGCTGGCCGGGCAGCACGATGAGGGCGAGCGCCGCACCGGCGAGGGCGGTGGCCGCGGCGACGGTCAGCGTGGTGCCCATCGCCGAGGTGAACGCCGCCTCGGCCGCGTGGTTCAGCGCCGCGCCCGCGCTGCCGCCGATCTGGTCGGCCACCACGCCGGCATGCCCGACCGAGTCGGACGCCGCGTCGGCGGCTGACGGCGGGAGCGACTGAACCGCGGGCTCCATGTCGGCACCGTAGCCGCTCGACAGGAGGCTTCCGAGGATCGCGACGCCGAGCGTGCCGCCGACAAGCCGAACGGTGTCGTTCATCGCAGACCCGACGCCCGCGTTGTCCAGGGGGACCGAGCTCATGATCGACTCGGTCGCCGGCGCCATCGTGGCGCCCATGCCGAGCCCGAGCAGCACCAGCGACGATGCCACGAGCGAGTAGCCGCTGTCGGTCTCGGCTCCCGAGAGCAGGAACAGAGCGACGGCGACCACCGTCAGGCCGGCGGCGACAACCGGGCGCGTCCCGACCCGCGTTGCGAGCTTCGCCGACATCGGCCCGCCCAGGATCAGTCCTGCGGCGATCGGCAGCATCCGGACTCCGGCCTCGAGCGGTGTGTAGTCGAGGACGTCCTGCAGGTACTGCGTCAGGAAGAAGATCGCGCCGAACAGCGAGAAGAACACCAGCGCGACGGCGCCGCTGGCGCCGGTGAAGCGCCGAATCCTGAACAGGCGCACGTCGAGCATCGGCGAGGACGTGCGCAGCTCCCAGGTCACGAACCCGGCGAGCAAGGCGGCGGCCACGCCGAACCCCGCCAGGATCATCCCGTCGGTCCAGCCGGCGTCGGGGGCCTCGATGATCGCCGCGGTGAGGATGCCGAGGCCGACGGTCGACAGCCCCGCGCCCACCGGGTCGAGCCGCGCCTGCTTGGGGTCGCGTGAGTCCGGCACCAGCTTCGGGATCGCCGCCAGCGCCGCGATCACGATCGGGACGTTCACGAGGAACACGGCCGTCCAGTCGAACTGCTCGATGAGGAAGCCGCCGGCCGCGGGGCCGACGCCCACGCCGATTCCCGCCACGGCCGCCCAGATGCCGATCGCCTTCGGCCGCTCGTGGGCCGGGAAGGTGTTGGTGAGGATCGACAGCGTTGTGGGCATGATCAGCGCGCCGCCGACACCCATGAGCGCGCGCGTCGCGATCAGCATCGTCGCCGACTCGGCGAATGCAGAAGCGAGCGACGCGGTGCCGAAGATCGCCAGACCCGCCACGAGCGCTCCGCGGCGGCTGAAGCGGTCGCCGAGGGCGCCCATGGTGAGCAGGAGCCCGGCGAAGACCAGTGTGTAGGAGTCGACGATCCACTGCAGCTGGCCGCTCGAGGACCCGAGCTCGCGCTGGATCGTCGGTAGGGCAACATTGAGGATCGTGTTGTCGAGCGAGATGACGAGCAGCGCGGTGGAGAGGACGACGAGGGTCCACCAGCGGCGGTCGTGAATGGTCTGGGCTGTGGGTGACATGAGCTCTCCTGTCTTCTCGCTATTCCGATACGAAACGGTCACGTATCGATAGTGAAGCACAGGATGCGCATTTATGCAACGTCTGCGTGTCGAATTTATGTGGCGTTGCTCACGGTCGGCCTTGTCGCGGCGCCCTCGGCACACCCGTGGAAGCCGCACACCCGGCAGGCGGCCTCCTACGCCGCCACCCGGGCCGGCGGCATCTCCTTCGGAGTGCGAACGGAGCATGGCCTGCGCGGCGTCGGGGTGCAGCGGACCGTGCCGTCGGCCAGCGTCCTCAAGCCGATGCTGCTCGTGGCGTACCTGCGCCGCCCGGAGGTGCGGCGCCGCAGGCTGACCGCGGGCGAGCGGGCGCTGCTCGGACCGATGATCCGCCGGAGCGACAACGCCGCGGCCTCACAGGTGTGCAACATCGTGGGGACCGGCGGGCTCGCCCGGCTCGCCGGCCGCGTTCGCATGCGCCGGTTCCACGCCACGCGGCCATGGGGCCTGTCGACGATCGACGTGGCCGACCAGACGCGCTTCCTCCTCCACATCGACCGCTACGTGCCGAGGCGCCACCGCCACTACGCGCTCCGCCTGCTCGGCTCGATCGTCCCGTCCCAGCGGTGGGGGATCGCGCGCGTCCGGCCGCGCGGCTGGGCGCTCTACTTCAAGGGCGGCTGGGGTTCCGGCACCGGCTGGGCCGACCACCAGGTGGCGCTGCTGCGCCGAGGCAGGCGCCGGCTGGCGGTGGCGATCCTGATCACGTCGAGCCCGAGCCACGCCTACGGCAAGGAGACTCTGCGCGGCATCGCGGCCCGCCTGTTGCGCGGTCTCAGGCCTGATTCGCGGCCCCGGTGACGGGTAAAACCCCTGCATGGCGAAAGATCACGGACCAAGCGTCAAGAACGACAAGCAGTACGAGGGCCTTCGCAAGAAGGGCATGAGCAAGTCGCGGGCAGCGGCGATCTCGAACGCGGAGGGCTCCTCGAGCCGCGGCGGCAAGAGCAGCGGCAGCAGCCGGAGCCGGAAGTCGAGCGGCAGCGGCAGCGGCGGCAACACCGCCCAGAAGAAGGCGGCCGGCCGCAAGGGCGGCAAGGCAGCCGCGAAGAGCAACTAGGCGGCAAACCGACGCCCCGGCGTCGGTTTCGCCCCCTGTCGGCACGGCGGCCCGCGCGCGACGCTGTGTGCCCATGCTCATCGACGAACTCGGTCAGCTCGCCGCCGACGTCCTGCTGCCGGACGCGGGCCCAGACCTCAATTCACTTTTCGACAAGAAGAACCCCGACCAGCTGCGCGTTCCGGTCGCCGAGCCGGAGTCGTTCAAGAGACGCCTGAACGCGAGCCGCTGGTTCGACGAGGAGATCGTCGCCGGCGGCCTGCTCACACAGGGCAAGGCGCAGTCGCTCAAGTCGATGATGACCGGCTGGGCGCTCGTCGAGCTCGCGAAGGGGCGCCGGTACAAGGGGCTTCCGCGTGAGTTCTGCCTCGCGGTGACCGACAAGCGCGTGATCGCACTCGGCCTGAGCGCCTGGTCGGAGGGCGGAGGCGAGACGTCGAGCATCGATGTCGTAGTCAAGGTGAGGCGCGGCGAGATCGCCTCCTGGTCGCGTGGCGAGCTTGGCATCGAGCCCGACGGCCGCCGCCCCCGGACGGGCTACCGGGGAGGCACGCTGCGCCTCGGCGGCGAACGGGCCCCGGTCAACTGGGACGCCGACTCGAATCAGGTGAGCGAGCTGGTCGCCCTGCTCGCCGGCTAGGAGAGCAGCGAGACCTGCAGGTACACGAGCGCCGGCTCGAGCTCGAGCAGGTCGCCGCCCTCCCTCAGGCGTCGCACTACGAGATCGTCCGCGCCGGCCACGATGGCGTGGAAGATCTCGTCGGGCACGCTGTCAGCCGTCTGGAGCTCACGCATGAGGTCGGCGTAGCGGTCGCGCATCCGCTCGCGGAGCTCGAGCGCCGCCGGCCCGGCGGCCGCGATCTCGATCAGGAACACGCGGGCGAGCGCCGGCTCGGCCGCGAGCCAGCGCAGGTACGCGTGGATGCCTGCGCGCGCCCGGGCGCGTGACTCACCGTCGGCAGCGTCCTGCGCGACCCGCACGTGGGCGAGCAGCTCGTCGCTCGCGGCCTCGTATGCCGCCATGAAGCAGTCGAGCTTGTCGCTGAAGTGCTCGTAGAAGGTCTTCTTCGAGACCCCTGCGTCGCGGACTATGTCGTCGATCGTGGCCGCCGCGTAACCCTTGTCCGCCACCGCGCGGCCGACCGCCTCGAGCATCCGCGTCCGCTGGGACGCGGCCACGAGCGACCGGTCGAGGCCGTGTGTGCCTCGCGGGAGCCTGCGGGGGATCTCGGGGGTGGCCTCCACGTTGTGTACGCGCTGGTACATTACCGTCCAATGGACCTCACGCTGTCGCCCTCCGAGCAATCCTTCCGCGACGACCTCCGCTCCTGGCTCGCCGACAACCACCCAGGCGAGGACCCGCCCGGCGAGGACGCCGCCTTCGACCACCGGCGCAGGTGGCAGCGGCAGCTGTACGACGCCGGCTACGCCGGGTTCTCGTGGCCGAAGGAGTACGGCGGCCGCGGCGCCACGCTCGTGGAGCAGGCTCTGTTCGGCGAGGAGATGGCCCGCGCACGGGCCCCGCAGCCGGCCAACGTGCTCGGCATGGTGATGGGCGGGCCGGTGGTGATCCACCACGGCACGGACGAGCAGAAGGAGCGCTGGCTGAACCCGATCCTCACCGGCGACGAGATCTGGTGCCAGGGCTTCTCGGAGCCGGAGTCCGGCTCCGACCTCGCCAGCCTGAAGACCAAGGCCGTGAAGTCGAACGGCGAGTGGGTCGTGACGGGCCAGAAGGTCTGGACCACGTTCGCGCACAAGTCGAAGTGGTGCATGCTCGTCGCGCGCACGGACGCCGACGCGCCGAAGCACCAGGGCCTGACCTACTTCATCATGGACATGGAGCAGGAAGCCGTTGAGGTCCGCCCGCTCCACCAGATCACGAACCAGCCCGAGTTCAACGAGCTGTTCATCGAGGAGGCGCGGATCCCCGACGAGAACGTCGTCGGCGGCGTGGGCAACGGCTGGGGCGTCGCGATCACCACGCTGATGAACGAGCGCGCCGGGCTCGGAGCGGCCTCCGCCGCCGGCATGCGGATCGCGCTCGAGGACGTGACGGCGCTGGCCCGCGAGCGCGGCGTTGACGAGGACCCGGTGATCCGCCAGCGGATCGCGCAGTTGGCGATCGAGGTCGAGCTGCTGCGGCTCAACTCGTGGCGCGGCCTCACGCAGATCATGAAGCGCGGCGTGCCGGGCCCGGAGGGCTCGCTCCCGAAGTGGCAGTGGGGCGAGATCCACCAGACGCTCACCGAGCTGGCCGCCGACATCCTCGGCGAGGACGCCGCCGAATGGGAAAACCCGTGGACCTACAGGCTGCTCCGCTCGCGCGCCAACTCGATCGAGGGCGGCACCACCGAGATCCTCAAGAACATCATCGCCGAGCGCGTGCTCGGCCTGCCGAAGCTGAGGTAGAGCACATGAACTTCGACTTCACGGACGACCAGCAGGCGATCAAGCGCACGGCGAACGAGCTGCTCGCCGCCCGCTTCAAGCCGGAGCGCGTGCGCGAGCTCGCCGAGGCGGAGAAATACGACGACGACGCCTGGAAGGAGATGTGCGAGCTCGGCTGGGCCGGCATCTTCATCGACGAGGACCACGGCGGCCAGGGACTCGGGATCGTGGAGCTCGTGATCCTGATGGAGGAGCTGGGCTACGCGCTCGCGCCGGTGCCATTCCTGTCGAACGCCGCCGCCGGCCTCGCGCTCCAGTTCGCCGGCACCGACGAGCAGAAGGAGCGCTGGCTGCCCGGGATCGCGTCGGGCGAGGCGCGCGGCACGGTGGGCATGGTCCGGGACGGGGAGGCGCGGCTCGTGCCGGACGCCGATTCGGCCGAGGTCATCGTGCTGATCGGCTTCGACGGCTCGACCAATGTGGTGGAGGCGGCGTCGGCCGAGATCGAGCCCTTCGAGACGATGGACCGCACCCGCCGCTTCGCGCGCGTCCGCTCCGGCGACGGCGAGCAGCTCGGCGGCGACTGCTTCGCCGCGGGCGACCGGATCGCGACCGCTCTGGCGGCGGAGACCGTGGGCGTGGCGCAGAAGGCGATGGAGATGGCGGTCGAGTACGCCCGTGAGCGCAAGCAGTTCGGCCGCCCGATCGGCTCCTACCAGGCGGTGTCGCACCGGTGCGCGCAGATGCTCCTCGAGGTCGAGGGCTCGCGCTCGGGCGCGTACTACGCCGCCTGGTGCGCGGACGCGGAGCCGGAGTCGCTGGCGGCGGCCGCGTCAGGCGCGAAGGCCTACTCGTCCGACGCGGGCTGGCGGGTGTGCGGCTCGTCGCTCCAGGTGCACGGTGGCATCGGCTTCACCTGGGAGCACGACCTGCACTTCTTCCTGAAGCGCGCCAAGACCAACGCGATGCTGTACGGCTCGGCACGTGAGCACCGCGAGCGCGTCGCCGGCCTAGCGCTCGCGAAGCCGGAGGCCACGGTGCCCGCCTGACACAACGACGACGGGCCCTCCCGGAGGAGGGCCCGTCGCCTGTGCGGCCGCTGGAGGGGAGGGCCGCCCGGGGTGCGAAGACCTACCGGCCACCCGGCCCGACCGGGATGACCTGCGGGCCGCCGGCGCGCGCCTTGAACCCTTCGTCCGGCGCGGGCTGGTAGCTGGTGCGGGCGTCGGCCTGCTCCCAGTAGGACTGCGGGCCGCGGGTGCCCTCGTCGGGGCCGCCGTCGAACCGCGTGCCCGGAGCCGGCACGGCGCTGGTGCTCAGACCGCGGGTACCCTCATCGGGACCGCCGTCGAAGCGGGTGCCGTTCGGCAGCGCCTCCTGCTGCACGGGCTTCCCGGTCGCGGGGTTGAAGCCGCCGTAGTTGATCGACTCGATCGGCTGAGCGGAGCTGGTGTTGCCGCTGACCTGATCGTCGTCGTTCGCCAGGATCACGACGGTCGCGGCGAGCGCGACGATGGCGATGAGCGCGGCAGCAAGCAGCGCACGCACGGCCTTGTAGTGGCTCTTCAGGACGACTGCGGGGTGCTGGCGCGGGATGACCTGTCCCATGACTGTCTCCTCGGTAGTGGTGGTGGCGGTGGCTGACATCGGAGGCCATGGTGCGCCGGGCCGGTTGCAGCGCGACGACAGAGCGGTAACAGCGCGGTAACGTTGACCCTGCGGCAGAAACCACGCCGCGGCCCGCATGGACTTCCGCATTCTTGGCCCGCTCGAGGCCCTCGACGGGACTCGGCCTGTAGCGCTCGGCGGCCGCAGGCGCCGCGCCGTCGTCGCCGCGCTCTTGCTGCATCCGAACGAGACGCTGGCGAGCGAGCGGCTGATCGACGAGCTGTGGGGCGAGTCGCCCCCGGCGAACGCGCTGAAGACGCTGCAGGTGCACGTGTCGCGGCTGCGCAAGTCGCTGCCCGAGGAGGTGCTCGTGACGCGCGGCCACGGCTACGAGCTGCGGGTGGAGCGCGAAGAGCTCGACGCGCGGCGGTTCGAGCGCCTGCTGGACGAGGGGAGGGCCGAGCTGGCCGCCGAGCGGCCGCAGCGAGCGCTCGAGGTGCTCGAGCGCGGACTGTCGCTGTGGCGCGGCCCGCCGCTGGCCGATCTCGCCTACGAGCCGTTCGCGCAGGCCGAGATCGCGCGGCTCGAGGACCTGCGCGTGGCCGCGGACGAGCAGCTCGTGGACGCGAAGCTGGCGCTCGGCCGGCATGCGGAGGTGATCGGACCGCTCGAGCGGCTGGTGGAAGAGCATCCGTACCGCGAGCGGCCGCGGGCGCAGCTGATGCTCGCGCTCTACCGCGCCGACCGCCAGGCGGATGCGCTCCAGGCCTACCAGGACGCTCGCCGCCAGCTCGTCGAGGAGCTCGGCATCGAGCCCGGCGAGCGGCTGCGCGAGCTCGAGGCCGCCGTGCTCGCGCAGGATCCCGGACTGGCGTTTTCCGAGCCTCGGGCGGTCCTGCCGCCCGAGCCCGAGAAACCCGACGCCGAGCTTCCGAGCGGAGTCGTCACGTTCCTCATGACGGACATCGAGCGGTCGTCCGCGCTGTGGGAGGCGGACTCGGAGGCCATGGCCGCCTCGCTGGCGCTTCACGACGAGCTGATAGCGCGCTGCGCCGAGAACCACCGCGGCCGGCTGCTCAAGACAAAGGGTGAAGGCGATTCGACGGTGACGGTGTTTCCGCGCGCCTCGGACGCGCTGGAGTGCGCCGCTGCCCTGCGCGAGTCGCTCGCGGCGGTCACGTGGCACGGCGAACTCGACCTGCGCGTGCGCGCCGCGCTCCACACGGGTGAGGCGCACGAGCGCGGCGGCGACTACTTCGGGCCGGCGCTCAACCGGACCGCGCGGCTGCGCGGGATGGCCGACGGCGGGACGACCCTCCTCTCCCAGGCGACGAGGGAGATGGTGCACGACAGCCTGCCGCCCGGCATGGAGCTCGTGGACCTCGGCACCCACGAGCTCCGCGACCTGTCGCGCCCAGAGCGGGTCTTCGAGCTGCGCGCGCTCGGCGACACGGAGCGCATGCGGCCGCCGCCGCGCGAGAGCCGCAAGACCGTGACCGCGCTGTTCGCCTGCCTCGTCGAGGCGCCGGACCGAGACGCGGACGCCGAGGCCCGCAGGCGCGAGAGCGCGCAGGCGCTCGCGGCCGCCCGCACCGTCCTCGAGCGGCACGGGGCGACGGTGGAGGAGTATCCGGGCGACGCGCTCATGGCGATCTTCGGCGTGCCGCTCCTGCACGAGGACGATGCCCTCCGGGCGGTGCGCGCGTCCGTCGAGCTGCGCCGCATGTTGCCGCGCCGCGCGCGGATCGGGGTGGCCACGGACGAGGTGATCGCCCAGCGCGAGCCCGGCAGCGCTCCGCTCGCGTCGGGAGACGCGATCAATGCGGCGAAGCAGCTCCAGGAGGCGGCGGAGCCCGACGACATCGCGGTGGACGCCGCGACCTGCCGGCTCGTGCGCGACTCGGTCGCGCTCGATCCGGGGCCGGGCGAGAGCTTCCGCGTGTCCGCGCTCTACAAAGGCGGCACGCGGGCGCGCGCCTTCAGCTCGCCGCTCGTTGGGCGCGCCCAGCAGCTCCGCGCACTGGAGACGACGTTCGACGCCGCGGTGGCCGACCGCGGCTGCCACCTGGTCACGGTCCTGGGCGCGGCGGGGGTGGGGAAGTCCCGCGTCGTGGAGGAGCTGGCGGCCAGGCTGGGCGACACGGCGACAATCCTGCGCGGGCGCTGCCTGCCCTACGGCGAGGGGATCACCTACTGGCCGCTGAACGAAGTGGTGCGCGACCTGGCCGGCGACGCGGGCAGCCGCTCGCCCGCGAGCGTCCGCGCCGCGCTCGCCGCCGAGCTGAGCGGCGACCCGAAGGCCGAGCAGGTGGCCGACGTGCTTGCCGAGGCGGTGGGCCTCGGGGATACCGGCGGCCACGCGGAGGAGAAGATCTTCTGGGCCGCCCGGAGGCTGTTCGAGGTGCTGGCCGAGCGCCGTCCGCTCGTCGTCGTGCTCGACGACCTGCAGTGGGCGGAGGCGACCTTCCTCGACCTCGTCGAGCACATGGCCGACTTCGCGCGTGGCGCCCCGCTCCTGCTGCTGTGCCTGGCGCGGCCGGAGCTGCTCGACGCCCGCCGCGGCTGGGCCGGCGGGAAGCTCAACGCGACCTCGATCCTGCTCGAGCCGCTCGGGCCCGCTGAGACCCGCGAGCTGGTGGACAACCTCGTGGGCGGGCTCAGCCCCGACGCGGCAGAACGGGTCGCGGCGGCGTGCGAGGGCCATCCGCTCTTCGCCGAGGAGCTGCTCGCGATGCTGATCGAGGACGGGATGCTCGAGCGTGGCGAGGGCGGGTGGACGCTCACGGGCGTGCGCGGCACGCTGCCGGTGCCGCCCACCATCCAGGCGCTGCTCGGCGCACGCGTCGACCGGCTGCCCGACGACGAACGCACGCTCCTCACGCACGTGTCGGTGGAGGGGAGCCTCTTCCACCGCGAGCCGACGCGCGAGCTCGTCCCGCCCGCCCTCAAGCCTGTCGTGGACCGGTGCCTCAGCGAGCTCGTGCGGCGCGACCTGATCCGGCCGGAGCGCGGCGCCCTGGGCGACGATGACGCGTTCCGCTTCCGGCACATCCTTGTGCGGGACGCGGCCTACCGCTCGCTGCCGAAGGCCACGCGCGCCGAGCTGCACGAGCGCTTCGGCGGCTGGCTCGAGGAGGCGCACGCCGGCCGCCTCGGCGAGTTCGAGGAGATCGTGGGCTACCACCTGGAGCAGGCCTGCCGCTTCCGCCACGATCTCGGCGCGACTCCGGCGGACACGGCCGCGCTCGCCGGCCGGGCGGCGGAGCGGCTCGAGTCCGCGGGCCGACGGGCCCAGCGACGAAGCGACCACCGGGCCGCCGCCGGCCTGTTCGAGCGCGCAGCCGGTCTGGTCCCCGAGGGCGACGCCGGCCGCGTCGCGCTGCTTCCGGACCTCGGCGCAGCGCTCATCGAGGCCGGCCGGCTGCCGGACGCAGAGCGCGTCCTGACAGAGGCGGTGTCGGTGGCCGAGACGGCGGGCGACGAGCGCGCGCTGTCGCACGCGCTCGTGCAGGAGCAGCTGCTCGCGATCAGACGCAGCGCTCCGGACGCCGCCGCCGAGGCGGCCGCCGTCGTGGAGCGCGTCGTCCCTGTGTTCCGGGCGGCCGGCGACGAGCAGGGCCTGTGCAGCGCGCTCCGCCTGCGCGGGTGGGAGCGGTGGCTGCTCGGGCGGGCCGACGGCGCGGCGGCGGCCTGGGAGGAGGCGGCCGAACACGCGCGGGCGGCCGGGCTCGAGCACGAACGCACCGACCTCCTCGGCTGGATCGCGTCCTCGCTGTTCTTCGGGCCGGCTCCGGTCAGCACGGCGATCGAGCGCTGCGAGGCGATCCGCGCCGAGGTGGCGGGCAACCTGGTGGCGGCCGCGGACGTGCTTCAGCCGCTGGCCGGCCTCCACGCGATGGAGGGCAGGTTCGAGGAGGCGCGCGCTCTGATCGCCGCGGCAGAGGCCGCCTTCGAGGAGCTGGGGCGGACGCTCAGCTCCGCCGTCTCGCACCACGCGGCCATGGTCGAGATGCTGGCGGGCGATCCGGCCGCGGCGGAGCGCGTGCTCCGCCGGGGGTACACCGAGCTCGAGCAGATGGGTGAGCGGGCTGTGCTGTCCACGACCGCCGCCTTCCTCGGCCAGGCCCTGCTGGCACAGGGGCGAACCGAGGAGGCGGGCCGCTTCGCCCTGCTGAGCGCGGGGCAGTCGCCCGACGACGACATGCTGTCGCAAGGCATGTGGCGCGCCCTTCAGGCGGCGGTGCTCGCCGAGCGCGGCAAGCTGGCCGATGCGGAGCGGTTCGCACGCGAGGGCATCGAATTCGTGGAGCGCACGGACGACCTGAACCAGATCGCGGACGCGCACGTGGTGCTCGGGAGCGTGCTCGCGCTGCGCGGGGATACCGACGCGGCGCACGCCGAGCTCTCGGAGGCGCTGCGCGTCTATGAGTGCAAGGGGAATCTGGTCGCCGCGGAGCGGGTTCGCGCAGACCTTGCCCCGCACGCCCGAGTCTGAGACGATCGGCCGGACTCGCAATGGCCGCTTCGAAGTTCTTCGAGCAACTCCCGCTCCTGAAGGATGCGGACAATCAGGTCGGCGTGTGCGCCATGGGACCCATCGGCGACGGCGACAAGCTGATCTGGATGCGCGCGTGGGTGTGGCAGCAGGACGGCGACAACCTCGCCGCATCGGCCGGCGAGGCGGGGCAGCACGTGGCCGGTGCTCACCCGCTGAGCGACGAGCAGAAGCCGCCGTTCGAGGCGCCCAAGCCCAGGTGGATGGTGCAGACCAAGCTCGAGAAGGAGTCGGCGCAATTCATCACCCAGAAGCCTGCGCTCGTGCAGGCGATCGCGCTCGTGGAGAACGGCGGGACGCGCACCATCGTGCAGTGGGGGCAGGCGGTCACGCTGCACGAGCCGCAGCACCACCCGCACTGATCTTTCCGGTCTGCGCGCTACCGCTTCGTGATGAGGGCGCCCAGTGCGGTGAGCACTCCGCCCATGCGCTGGGGAGGCGGGGGCGGCGGGCCCGCCGGCACCTCCTCGCGCGGCGGCCGCGACACGACGTGGCGCACCGGCACGGACGTGAGCTTCTCGAGCCGGTGCGGCAGGTCGAGGCCGAGCCAGCGTGAGGACCCGGTGGGCAGCGTTGAGACGATGACCTCGTCGAACTTCATCGGGTCCCACACGTCCATCACGGCGACCACCGGATCCGGGTCTGCGACCTTGCCCTCGACGTTCTCGAGCCCGGCCTCGCGCATCCGCTCGAGCGCGGCGTCGAGCCGCTCGCGCGCCTCATGACCGGTCGCGGGCATCACGAGTGTGAACCGGCAGGCACCCTGCTCGGCGCGGTCGCGAAGGGAGTGGATCAGCTCGTCCGACTCCGCGGTGACGTTCGCGACAACCAGGAGACTGAACTCCCACGCCATACGTTCACAGTACTACGGAAGCCGGATCTCTGACAAATTCGTTCAATCCGGTCCCCGGTAGCTGGGTAGCCCGTGTTCGTGTTCCTGAATCGAGCCGCGCCGCTCGGAGCCGAGGGCGATCTGATCGAGTCGCCGGATCTCGCGCTCGCCCTCGATTCGGGCGGGGTGGTCGTCCGGCAGCCCGGCGATCAGGGTGCGGATCCGGTTGCGGAGCTGCAGCGCGAAATGTGGCGTGGACGCGCCCATCAGCTGGCGCACGTCCTCGACCGTGGGCTCGCGCCCGGCCCGGTCTGGTCGTTCGTACTCGCTCACGTCGCGCCGGAGTCTACGGCGCGTTCGCCTGCACCGGGATGAGCTCGGTGAGCTGGTCGAGCTGGGCCTGCTGGTCCACCGAGATCGCCTTGTCGTCACCGAGGATCCAGGCGCGGTTGTAGACGGCCTGGCTCGGGTCCTCCTCGTAGCCCGGCTGGACGCTGAGGAAGTACTCCTCGAGCTTCTGCGGGAGCCGTTCCGCATCGTCGCTCAGCAGCAGCGGGGCGAACACGCCTCGCGTGGCCAGCGCGGCGGCGGCAGCGGCATCCGCCGGGCGCGAGGTGCTCGCCACCGCGAAGTTGTAGCCCGGCACGACCACGCCCCAGCCGAAGTCGCCCTTCTCGTAGCGGGCGAAGGCGATCGAGTTCTCCACGGCGTTCGGGCCCTCGACGCGCTGCACGTCGCGGGCGAGCTTCCGCTTCTCGAGCTGCGTGACCACCTTCTCCGAGATGACGCTCTCGGGGCCGAGCACGAACACGTTCGGCTTCGAGTGCTCCGCGAGCGCCTTGAGGACCGGCGCCGGGATGCGGTTGCGGCGCACGGGCAGCACCGAGTCGCCCGAGCGCGCGGCCCACGCGGCCGCGGGCATCGCGAACTCGGCGGAGTCCGCGGAGTAGAGGACGAGGTCGTTCGACGGCGTGCCGCGCGCCGCGGAGTAGAAGCGGTCGATCGCGGCCGCCCGCTCGAACGGGTCGTCGCCCTCGATCAGCGCCGTCTTGTAGCCGTCCGGCCGCGCCACGTCGGGCCCCACACGGATCACCTGAGCGTCCTTCGAGAGGTCCGAGCCCTTCGGCTTCAGGTGGTCGAGCACGTCCTCGCTCACGGCCGGCAGCTCGGCGCCGTCCGAGAGCAGGATCGGCGCGCCGATCGGCCGCCCGACGAGCACGGACGCGGCGATCGCGGTGGCCCAGTCGTCCTGGTCCACGAGCACCACGGCGGTCGGCCGGTCGCTGTCGCCGGTGGCCGGGTAGAGCGCGCCCGCCACGCCCGCGGCGTCAGAGGCGGCGTCGCTGCCGCCCACCCGGATCGTGTTGCGAGTGGCGCTCGACGGGAAGCCGAGCTTCTCGGCCGCCTGCTCGTCGTTCGCCTTGACGCCGAGCTGCGGCGGCCGCGACTGCGAGTCGTCGTCGCCTGTGCTGCACGCTGCAAGCAGCGCCGTGAGGGCGAGGAACAGGGCGGAAATACGGCGCAATACGCGGCGGACTGTAGCTGGGTGTGGGGTCGGTGAGCGGCGGGTAAGCTTATGATTGACTCGTCAGTCAACCGGCGGGGGAGCCCGATATGGATTTCAAGCTCAACGACGACCAGCGCGAGTTCCAGGAGAAGACCCGCCGGTTCGCGCGCGAGGTGATGAGACCGATCGCCGCGCAGCACGACCGCGACGAGAGCGTGCCGTGGGAGGCGATCAAGGCCGCCCGCGAGTGGGGCCTCCACGGCCTCGAGACGATCCAGCGGATGGGCGAGGATCCCGACGGGATCCTGTCGTGCATCTACGCCGAGGAGATGCACTGGGGCTGCGCCGGCATCGCGCTGGCCATCCAGGGCGGCTCGCTCGCCGCGGCGGGCATCGCGAGCTCCGGCACCCCCGATCAGATCGGCCGCTGGGTGCCCGAGTGCTTCGGCACGGGCGACGACATCAAGCTGGGCGCCTACGCCGTCACCGAGCCGAGCGCCGGCTCGGACGTGCGCTCGCTCCGCACCACCGCGAAACAGGACGGCGACGAGTGGGTGCTGGGTGGCACCAAGGTCTTCATCACGAACGGCGGCATCGCCGACGTGACCGTCGTGGTCGCCACCGTCGACCCCGGCCTCGGCCACCGCGGCCAGGCCTCGTTCGTCGTGCCGAAGGGCACGCCGGGACTGTCGCAGGGCAAGAAGGAGTCGAAGCTCGGCATCCGCGCGTCGCAGACGACCGAGGTGATCCTCGAGGACTGCCGCGTGCCGATGGAGAACCTGCTCGGCGGCTACGACAAGCTGCAGAAGAAGCTCGAGCGCGCGCGCTCGGGGCAGGCCACCGGCCGCTCCTCCAACGCGCTCGCCACGTTCGAGCTGACGCGGCCGCTCGTGGGTGCCTCGGCGCTCGGCATCGCGCAGGCCGCGTACGAGTGGACGCTCGAGTACTTGTCCGACAAGCAGGAGGACGGCCAGCCGCTCCTCCAGCAGCAGCGCATCCAGCAGGTGCTCGCCGACGTGGCC
>Ga0126306_10000059_pt1 | contig 31227 bp, 34 predicted proteins | sample Plot27_FD_92592 | JGI IMG/M metagenome (GOLD analysis project Ga0126306, IMG submission 92592) | Serpentine soil microbial communities from UC McLaughlin Reserve, CA, USA - Plot27 | ecosystem: Environmental > Terrestrial > Soil > Grasslands | place: USA: UC McLaughlin Reserve, Lake County... | reverse complement strand
TGCGACTCGTCCGGTACCGGCCGCTCTTTTCCGGACCTGCGGTCGAGCGCGTCGAGAAGTTCCGCTTCCAGCGGTCCGACGGGCTCGTCGACCTCGCCCGCGGCGACGCGCAGCGGCTCGGCGTGCGGGACGGCGACGAGGTTATCGTCCAGACGAACGGCTCGTCGGCGACGCTGCGCGCCCGGATCCGGCGCGGCCTGCGGGCCGGCGTCGTCCTCGTGCCGGAAGGCTCCGCCGACGAGCTCCTGCCGGGCACGGTGGAGGTGGCGCCGGCGTGACGGAAGCCTGGTGGATCAGCGCGATCAAAGCGTTCGTGATCATCAACCTCGTCCTCGTCTCGTTCGCGTATCTGACGCTGATCGAGCGGAAGGTGCTCGGGCGAATGCAGCTCCGCTACGGCCCGAACCGTGCCGGCCCATACGGCATCCTGCAGCCCGCCGCCGACCTCATAAAGCTGATTCGCAAGGAGAGCTTCTTCCCCGCTGCCGCGATCGACATCCCGTACATCATCGCGCCGGTGATCGCAGCGTTCACTGCCCTCGCGGCGTTCGCGGTGATCCCCTGGGGCTCGGGTTGGGAGATCTTCGGCTACACCGTGACGGGTTACGTCATCGACGTGCCGATCTCGCTCCTGCTGGTCTTCGCGCTCGGGTCGGTCGGGATCTACGGCTTCATCATCGGCGGCTGGGCGAGCGAGTCGAAGTACTCGCTGCTCGGCGCGATGCGCACGTGCGCACAGCTCGTGTCGTACGAAGTCTCGCTCGCGCTGGCGGTGCTCGGAGTGATCCTGATGGCCGGCACGCTCTCGCTCACGGACATCGTCGCGGCGCAGGACCGCGACCTCTGGTACATCGTGCCGCAGTTCGCCGGCTTTCTCACCTTCTTCATCGCCGGCATCGCGGAGACGAACCGTGCGCCGTTCGATCTCCCTGAGGCGGAGCAGGAACTCGTCGCCGGGTACCACACCGAGTACTCGGGGATGCGCTGGGGCCTCTTTCAGATGGCCGAGTACATCAACATGCTCACGCTCTCCGCGCTCACCGTCACGCTCTTCCTCGGCGGCTGGCATTTCTTCTGGCTCGACTGGCTCGGGCCGCTCTGGTTCATCCTGAAGCTCGCGCTCGTCGTGTTCCTGTTCATCTGGCTGCGCGCGACGTTCCCGCGCATCCGCTACGACCAGCTGATGGCGTTCGGGTGGAAAGTGCTCTTGCCCGTCGCAACCGTCAACGCCGTCGTCACCGCTGTGCTGGTGGTCGCGCTGTGAGCCCGCAGCCCTTCTCGACGATCCGCGGCTTCGGGGTCACGTTCAAGCAGATCTTCAAGAAGCCGATCACGCAGCAGTATCCGGAGTACAAGCGCCCGGTGTACCCGCGCTTCCGCGGGCGCCACCGCCTCAACCGCTACGAGAACGGTCTCGAGAAGTGCATCGGCTGCTCGCTCTGCGCAGCAGCGTGCCCGGCCGACTGCATCCGCGTCGTCGCCGCGGAGAACACGCCGGACAACCGCGTCTCGCCCGGCGAGCGCTACGCACGGATCTACGAGATCAACCTCTCGCGCTGCATCTTTTGCGGCTACTGCGAGCTCGCGTGCCCGTTCGACGCGATCACGCTCGGCAACGAGTTCGAGATCTCGGAGTACTCGCGCGACGACCTGATCTACACGAAGGACATGTTGCTCGCGGAGCCGATCAAAAAGGTGCCGGTCGCCGATCCGACGCTCTACGACACGCCGATCCCCTACTACAAGACGAACGCGTAGATGGACGTCGGCAACATCCTCGTCTGGATCGTCTGGTTCGCGGCCGCGTTCGCGTGCCTCGGCTCAGGCGTCGCGGTCGTCTGGTTCTCGAACCCGTTCTACTCCGCGCTCGCCCTGATCGGAAACCTCGCAGCGCTCGCGGTGCTGTATCTCTTGCTGAGCGCCGAGTTCGTCGCGGCCGCGCAGGTACTCGTGTACGCCGGCGCGGTGATGGTCATGTTCCTGTTCGTGATCGCATACCTCGGCGGCCGCGCCGATGCTCCATGGGCCGGCGGGCCGACGTGGCAACAGGTCGCGGCGGTCAGCGCCGCCGGCGCGATTCTCGTCGAGGTCGTCGTCGCCGTCGGGCTGACGGCCGACGGGCGGCTCTCGAACGAGCCGCCGGTCGACGCGTTCTTCGGTGGCCCGCACCAGATCGGCGCGCTCTTTCTCACGGACCACCTGCTCGCGTTCGAGATCACGTCGATCGTGCTCCTCGTCGCGGCGGTCGGCGGAGTCATCCTCGGTGCCCACTCGCGCAAGCTCGAGTCGAGGATCGACCGATAGACGGCCCCGACCTCACCTGGTACCTCGTCGTCGCGGCGCTGCTCTTCACGATCGGCGCGCTCGGCGTCCTGGTCCGACGGAGCCCATTGATCATCCTGCTCGCGCTCGAGATCATGCTCAACGGCTCGAACCTCGCCCTGATCGCCTTCGCGCGTCAGCAGGGAACCGCCGACGGGCAGGTCTTCGCGCTCGCCGTGATGGCGGTCGCAGCCGCTGAGGTGGTCGTCGGGCTCGGCTTGATCGTCGCGATGTCGCGGCGCAAGCTCCCGCTCGACGTCGACCGGATGACGACGCTCCGCGGATGACGATCGCCTCCGCCGCCTGGGTTTGCCTGCTCTCGCCGCTGGTCGGCGCGGTCGTGATCGCGCTCGCCGGCAACCGCCTGTCCCGGCGCGGCGCCGGGTACCTCGCGACGGCATCGACGTTTGTCTCGTTCGGTGCCGCCGTCGTCGGCTTTCTTGCGCTCCTCGGGCGTGAGCCTGAGGAGCGCAGTCACATCACAACCGCCTGGACTTGGCTGCGGGCGGGGGATTTCGAGCCCGGGCTGAGCCTCCTCGTCGACCCGCTGAGCATGCTGATGATGCTGGTCGTCTCCGGCGTCGGCTCGCTGATCGTCGCGTACTCGATCGGCTACATGGACGGCGAGGACGAGGAGCGCCGGTTCTTCGCGTACATGGCGTTCTTCGTCTTCTCGATGATGCTCCTCGTCGAGAGCGCGAACCTGGTGCTCCTGCTCGCGGGCTGGGGTCTCGTCGGGCTCGCGTCGTACCTGCTGATCGGGTTCCACCACGACCGCCCCTCCGCAATCGCCGCGGCCAAGAAGGCCTTCGTGATGAACGCTGTCGGCGACGCGACGATGGCGCTCGCAATCTTCCTGCTCTTCTGGCAGACCGGCGTCGTCGACTTCGCCGGTGTGTTCGAGCGGGTCGACGGGCTCTCGACCACCGTCGTCACGCTCGCCGCACTCGGTCTGCTGGGCGGTGCGGTCGCGAAGTCGGCGCAGATTCCGCTCCAGACGTGGCTGCCCGACGCAATGGAGGGTCCGACTCCCGTCAGTGCGCTCATTCACGCCGCGACGATGGTCACGGCGGGCGTCTACCTGCTCGTCCGGCTGCACCCGATCTACGAGGCCGCCGAATTCGTGCAGCAGCTGGCGGCCGGGATCGGCGCAGTCACGCTGCTCGTCGCCGGGTTGATCGCGCTCGTGCAGACCGACATCAAGCGCGTGATCGCCTACTCGACGATGTCGCAGATCGGCTACATGTTCCTCGCCGCTGGAATCGGCGCGTACGGCAACGCGATGTTCCACCTGATGACGCACGCCTTCTTCAAGGCGCTGCTCTTTCTCGCGGCGGGCATCGTGATCCACGCGCTCTTGGGCGAGCAAGACATCCGCAACATGGGCGGCCTGCGAGACGCGTTGCCGCGCACGTACGTCTTCATGCTGATCGGCTCGCTCGCGCTCGCGGGCATCTTCCCGTTCGCGGGCTTCTGGTCGAAGGACTCGATCCTCGCATCCGCGCTCGCGAGCGGCCCCTACGGCATCGTGCTCTTCGTCGCCGGGCTTATCGGCGCCTTCCTGACCGGTCTCTACACGTTCCGGATGATCTTCCTCGTCTGGCGCGGCGAACGCTCGCCGTACGTGCGTGAGCACCTGCACGACACGAGCCACGGCGAGGCGCCGTTCTCGATGTACGCCGCCGTCGCAGCGCTTGCCGTGCTCTCCGTGGTCGGCGGCTGGATTCAGATCGCCGGGCTCTGGCACCCGCTTTCGGACTGGCTGCACCCCGTCGCCCAGCCGCTCGTCGAGCCGAGCGTCCTGCAGGACTGGGTCACGTCACTCGTCGCGATGACCCTCGGCGTCGGTGGGATCTATCTTGCCTGGCTCATCTACGGGGCGCGGACGCTCGCCGTGCCACCGTTCCCCGCTGCTCAACAGCTGCTCGAGCACAAGCTCTACGTCGACGAGCTCTACGACGCGGTCTTCTACCGCCCTGCGGTCGCCGTGGCGAGCGCGCTGCGCCGTGGCGTCGAGGAACCGCTCGTCGACGGGTCGATCGACGCAGCCGCGACGACCGTCCGCGAGGCTGGCCGTGCAGCGACGATTGTTCAGACCGGCTACCTGCGGAGCTACGCGCTCGCGCTGACCGCCGGGCTTGCCGTCCTCGCAGTCGTGTTCGTGGCGCTCCGATGAGCGGCTGGCTGACGACGACGCTCGTCTTCGTGCCGATCGCCGGGGCTCTCTTGCTCTGGCTGCTGCCGTGGCCGCGCCTCTGGGCCGGCTCGATCGCGACGCTGATCGCACTCGGCGAGGTCGGCCTCTGGATCGTCTCGCTCTCCAACTTCGACTTCGAGGCAGGAATCCAGGGCGAGCAGCAGCACGCGTGGTTCAGCGATCTCGACGTCTCGTACCACGTCGGGCTCTACGGCTTCTCGCTCTGGCTCGTGGGCCTCACGGTCGTCGCGAGCGCCGCGGCGATCGCCCACGCGTGGTGGACCGGCCGCGACAGGCCGCGTGCGTACTTCGGGCTGATGCTCTTCCTGGCCGGTGCTGTCGCCGGCGTGTTCGCCGCCCAGGACCTCATCCTCTTCTACGCGTTCTTCGAGGCGATGCTCATCCCGCTCTACGTGTTGATCGGGGTCTGGGGAGGTGCCGGTCGTACACGGGCGACGCTCACGTTCGTGATCTACACGATGGCCGGCTCGCTCCTGATGCTGGCCGCAATCGTCGTCTTCGGGTTGCGCGAGGGCACCTTCGACCTGATCGACTCCGGGACGAGCGACAGCACATGGATCTTCCTCGGCTTCGTCGCGGCCTTCGCCGTCAAGGCGCCACTCTTCCCGTTCCACGGCTGGCTCCCGCCCGCGTACCGCGAGTCCCCGCCGGAGGTGGCCGCGCTCCTCTCGGGCGTGATCTCGAAGGTCGGCGCCTTTGGACTGCTGCGCATTGCGATCGCGAAGTTCCCGGAGCCCGCGCGGGACTTCCAGGTTCCGCTGCTCGTACTTGCTGGAGTCGGCCTCGTGTACGGCTCGCTGCTCGCGTTCCGCGCGCCGGACCTCCGTGGCGTGATCGCGTACTCGTCGCTCGCGCAGCTGGGGCTGATCACGTTCGGGCTGTTCGCGCTCAACGACCAGGGCTTCGACGGAGCAGTTCTGCAGATGGTCGTGCATGGCCTGATCTCGACGACGCTCTTCCTGCTCGCCGGTGGGATCGAGCGACGCACGTCGACCGGTCAGTTCGCGCTGCTCGGCGGGATGGCCCGCGGCAGGCCTGCGCTCGCGACGATGCTGATGGTCACTGGCGTGATCGCGCTCGCGGTTCCGGGCTCGGCTGCCTTCGCCGGCGAGTTCCTGATCCTGCTCGGCGTGTTCGACGCGGGCTGGGGGTGGGCCGTCGTCGGCGCCGTGGCGATCGTGCTCGCCGCGATGTACACGCTGCGGCTGATCTCGGCTGTGCTGCACCAGTCGCGCGGCTCAGCCGTGAACGACGCCGCGCTCGACCTCCGCCCCGCCGAGCTCGGGATCCTCGTGCCGCTCCTCGCGTGCGTGCTCGCGCTCTCCGCCTGGCCCGCGGCGGTCAGCGAGCGCGCGTTCCCCGGCGACGACGCGGCGCGCGCGGTGGAGGGGCAGTTCAGGTGATCCCGACCCCCTCGATCGACTGGCTCGCGCTCTCCCCGACCCTGGCGCCGCTTGCGGCTGCCGCGCTTGCGCTGCTCCTCTCCGTGCTGCTGCCGCAGCGCTGGGGGCGGGGGGTCTCCGCATTCTTCGTCGCGGCCGGGTTCATCGTCGCGCTCACCCTCGCGGCGTACGTCTACTGGAAGAGCCCCGACGCGCACGGGATCGTCGCCGACGCCGCACGCCGCGACCGCCTCGCCGCGCTCGCGCAGATGATCGTCGCGGGCGCCGGGCTGCTGACGGTCGGGATCGCGTACTCCGACAACCCGAAGCAGGAACACGTCGGCGAGTACTTCGCGCTGCTCGCGACCGCGGCCGCGGGGATGATGTTCATGGTCTCAGCGTCGAGCCTCGTCACGCTCTTCCTCGGGCTCGAATGGTTCTCGATCAGCCTCTACGTGCTCTGCGCGATCGACATCGACCTCGAGTCGTCGCTCGAATCGGGGCTCAAGTACCTGATCGTCGGCAGCTTCGGCTCTGCGGTGCTCCTGTTCGGGTTCGCGCTCGTGTACGGGGCGACCGGCCATCTCGATCTCGCAGGAATCGGTCGGGTCGGCCAGGGGCTGGAGGACGAACGGATGCTGGTCGTCGGGCTCGCGATGGTGCTGACCGGGCTCGGCTTCAAGGCCTCGGCTGCGCCCTTCCACATGTGGACGCCCGACGTCTATCAGGGGTCGCCCACGCCGGTGACCGCGTTCATGTCGGCCGCGACGAAGGTCGCCGCACTCGTCGTCACGCTGCGCGTGCTGACCACGGCGTTCCCGGCGCAGGAGGATCTGTGGACGGTGGCCATCGCAGCGATCGCCGTTGCCTCGCTCGCGATCGGAAACCTCGCCGCCCTCGTGCAGCGGAACGTCAAGCGGCTGCTCGCATACTCGTCCGTCTCGCACGCCGGCTTCATGCTGATCCCGATCGCCGCCGGGAACGCGCTCGGCGCAAAGGCGCTCCTCTACTACCTGGTCCCGTACGGCGCGGCGTCGCTCGGCGCCTTCGCGGTCGTCGCCGCGCGCGAGCGCGAGCTCGGCAAGCCCGTCACGCTCGACAACCTCGGCGGGATGGGGTGGGAGCGCCCGTTCCTAGGGTTTGCGCTCGCGCTCTTCGCCTTCGCGTTCATCGGCCTGCCGCCGGGCGGACTGTTCACCGGGAAGCTCTACGCGTTCTCCGCTGCGGTCGACGCGGACTGGACCTGGCTCGTGATCGTCGGCGTGGCAGCGACCGCGGTGAGCGTCTACTACTACCTCGCGATCATCCGCGCGCTCTACATGCGGACGGAGATCGAACTCCGGTTGGCGCCCGTAGGCGGCTCGCCGCCGCGCGACATCTTCCTCTCACTCTCAGTCGCGATCTCGCTCGGGATCGTGCTGGCGTCATTCGTGCTCGTCGAGCCGCTGATCAACCTCGCGCAGAAGGCCGCGGCCTCCCTGCCTCTCTAGGAGGGCTGGCGGAAGGCGAGCCTGACTGCGCCCTGCAGGCCGAGCAGGGCGAGCGACGCGACCGCGGCAGAGATCCCGACCGGCGGCACCGCGCCGTCGGCATGCACAGCGGCGGCGACGAGCACGAGGACGAGCGCCAGCAAGCCGAGGGTCACGTTGAGCCGCGCGGCGCCGAGGGCGGGCGCGCTCCCCGGCAGCTCGACCAGGCGTCCGTAGGCCTGAAGCGCAGCGTGGGCGGTGACGACGACCGCCGCGAGGAGCAGGTAGAAGGCCGCTCCGTGGGCGCCGAGCGTGTCGGCCCCGATCGCCGCGAGGAGCAGGAGGACAGCCATGGCGCTGCATTCGCGCCGGGTCCGGACCTTCCTCCCGGAGTAGATTCGCCGAATCCGCACCCTCGTCTGGGCCTCCGCGATCACGCTGCCGCTCGCCGGGCTCGCGCTCCTGCTCGGCTACCCGTCGCTCGACGTGCGCTGGGAGCACCATCCCTCGCACTTCTGGCTGGTGCTCCTCGTCGCTGCCGTGAACGCGACGCTCGGATTGAGCATGAGCGAGACGGCTCGACGCCGCAGCGACCCGCGGCTCTTTCTCGTCGGGCTCGCGTTCCTCACGGCCGCCGGGTTCCTCGGGCTGCACGCGCTCGCGACACCCGGCGTCTTGCTCGAGAAGGGGAACGCCGGCTTCACGATCGCAACGCAGGTCGGGCTGGTGAACGCGGGCCTCCTTGCGGTCGCGTCGTCGCTCGACCTCGGCGGGCGCTTCGGGCAAGCCGTGATCCGCGGCCAGAACGTGCTCCGCGCTGCGCTCGTGCTGCTGCTCCTGACGTGGGGCGTCGCGTCACTCGCGTCGCTGCCACCGCTCGACGACCCGCTGCTGCCCGAAGAGGCAGAGGGGCCGCTTCGCGCGGCGGCTCTCGTCGGAGTCGGCCTCTACGTGGTCGCGGCCGTGCGCTATCGGCGGCTCTACCTCGCGACGCGCGAGCCGCTGCCGCTCGCGGTCCTCACGTCGTGGGTCCTCCTCGCCGAGTCGATGATCGCGGTCGCATACGGCCGCAACTGGCAGCTGTCGTGGTGGGAGTGGCACCTGCTGATGGCCGTCGCGTTCGCACTCGTCGCTTCGGTCGCCCGCTCGCAGCAGCGGAGACGACGCGCGGGAGGCCCCTTTGCGTCGCTCTACCTCGACCAGACCGTCGCGCGAACGAACGCGGCGTACGCGAACGCGCTCGGCCAGCTGGTCGACGGGCGCGCGGACGCTGACGACGTCGCGCGCCGTTTCGGGCTGAGCGGCGAGCAGGCCGCACTCGTCGAGCGAGCGGCGACGAGGATCCGCCAGCTTGACGACGCGTTCCGCCCCCACTTCTCGCCGCAGCTCGCGGAGCGCCTACGCAGCGACCCCGACGCCGGGGCGCTCGGCGGGGAGGAGCGCGAGGTGAGCGTGCTCTTCGCCGATCTCGAGGGGTTCACCGCCTTCTCGGAGTCCCGCCCGCCCGCCGACGTGATCGGGATGCTGAACGAGTATTGGGGGACGGCGGTACCGATCGTGCTCGAGCGCCACGGTGGGCTGATCGAGCGGTTCGCCGGCGACGCGGTGATGGTCGTCTTCAACACGCAGGGCGACCAGCCGGACCACGCCCGGCGGGCCTCTGCCGCCGCCCTCGAGCTCCAGGAGCGGACGGCCGCCCTCGCCGACCGGAATCCAGACTGGCCGCGCCTGCGAGCCGGCGTCAGCACGGGTCGCGCAGCGGTCGGCTACGTCGGAGCCGAGGCCCAACGGAGCTTTGCCGTGATCGGCGACACGACGAACACCGCGGCGAGGCTGCAGGCGGCCGCCCGGCCCGGCGAGGTGGTGATCGCGGCCGCGACCCGCGAGGCCCTTGGCGACGATGCGGATGTCGAGGCGATGCCGCCGGTCGTCGCGAAGGGCAAGCGGGAGCCGGTCCCCGCGTTTCGACTGCTCCGCCTCCGCGCTCGATAGGCTCCCGCCGCCCCCGATCCGAAGGAGGAGAGAATGGCCAACGGCTCCCTGACCTGGCTCGGACACGCAGCGTTCCGGCTCGACACCCCAGGGGGCAAGCGCGTCTACATCGATCCGTTCCTCCAGAACCCGAAGTGCCCGCCCGGCGAGCAGGAGCCCGAGCGCGTCGACCTGATCGCCCTCACGCATGGCCACGGCGACCACGTCGGCTCGACGGTGGAGCTCTTCGCGAAGCACCAGCCGACGGTCGTCGCGCAGATCGAGCTTCGCGAGTGGCTCGAGTCGCAAGGCGTCGCGGGGGCAGCAGGCAACGACCCGAACAAGGGCGGCACCTGGCACTGGGAGGGGATCGCCGTCTCGCTTACCGACGCGAACCACTCATCGAGCGGGCCTGCCGGCGAATATCTCGGCGAGCCGGCCGGGTTCGTGTTCCGACTCGAGGACGGCAAGACGGTCTACTTCGCAGGCGACACGAATGTCTTCGGCGACATGGAGCTGATCCGGCGCATCTACCAGCCCGAGATCGCGGTGCTCCCGATCGGCGATCACTACACGATGGGGCCCCGGGAGGCAGCGGTCGCGCTCGAGCTCCTCGGCGTGCGCCGGTGCGTGCCTTGCCACTGGGGGACGTTCCCGCTGTTGCGGGGGACGCCGCCGGAGCTGCAGGAGCTCGCGCCCGACGTCGAGATCCACCTGCTCGAGCCGGGGGACACGATCACGCTGTGAGGGAGCGCTGGTGGGGTGCGACCGGCCGGCGCGTGCCGGAGATCGCTCTCGAAGACGAGCTCTCGCTCGAGGAGGCCGTCGTCCTCGACGAGGTCGGCGACGACGAAACGCTGCGTGAGGCGCATCGTTCCGGCACGCCGGTCGTGGTCCGTGCGGAAACGCCGGACGCGGTGCTCGCCGCGCTCGCACGCCCCGAGGTCTCGGCGGTCGTCGTACCCGAGGCGAGGCGCGACCTGCTGGAGCTCGATCTCACGAAGCTCACCTATGGCTGAGCCCGTCGTCTCGACCTACTCGATCGCCGCCTGCGACCTTGCGGCAGGTCAATGGGGCGTCGCCGTGCAGTCGAAGTTCCTGGCGGTCGGGTCCGTCGTCCCGTGGGCCGAGCCCGGCGCGGGAGCAATCGCAACGCAGGCGTACGCGAACCCGCGCTACGGGCCGGATGGTCTCGCGCTGCTCCGGCAAGGCCGCTCCGCGCAAGACGTCGTGGAGGAGCTGACCGCAGCCGACGACGGGCGTGCCGAGCGCCAGCTCGGCGTCGTCGATGCGCGCGGTGGCGCGGCGACGTTCACCGGTGAGGGTTGTCACGACTGGGCCGGCGGACGCACGGGCGACGGTTACGCGGCGCAGGGGAACATCCTGGTCTCCGCCGCAACGGTGGACGCTCTCGCAGAGGCGTTCGAGGCGTCGAGCGCGCCGCTCGCCGAGCGCTTGCTCGCCTCGCTCGCGGCCGCGCAGACGGCGGGCGGCGACCGGCGCGGGCAGCAGTCCGCGTCGCTCCTCGTGGTCGAGCGGGACGGCGGCTACGCGGCGTTGTCCGACACGCTCGTCGATCTTCGGGTCGACGACCACGAACGGCCGATCGAGGAGCTCCAGCGGCTGCACGAGCTCCACGGACTGCTCTTCGGCAAGACGCCACGCGAGCGCTGGCTCCCGCTCGACGAAGGGCTGCGGTTGGAGGTGGACGACCTGCTCGCCCGTCTGGGGCACGACAGCCTCGCCGACTGGGCCGGCGTCGCGAACCTCGAGGCGCGGGTCGACGGCGAGACTGCGATCGACCCTGTCGTGTTGGACGAGCTGAGGAGGGCTACGTGAGTGCATACGAGGTGCGGCGCATCGCCGACCTGGAAGAGATCCCGATCGCGGGGGCGGACATCAACTGGCGGCCGATCCGCAGGCCGCTCGGCATCCGCGCGTTCGGGATCAACGCCTACACCGCCGACGAGGGCAAGCACGTGGTCGAGGAGCACAGCGAGTCGCAGCTCGAGCACGAAGAGGTCTACGTGGTGCTCACCGGCCGCGCGCGTTTCATGCTCGGAGACGACGAGGTCGAAGTGGGGGCGGGCGCCTTCGTCTTCGTGCGCGATCCGCAGACGAAGCGAGGCGCAGTTGCGCTTGAGGACGGCACGACCGTCCTCGCCGTTGGCGGCAAGCCGGGCGAAGCGTACGAGCCCTCGGCATGGGAGTCGTGGTTCGCGGCGAGCCCGTTCCGCGACCGCGGCGAGTACGAGCAGGCGCTCGCCGTGATCGACAAGGACCTGAAGCAGCGTCCCGACCATCCCGCGCTGCTCTACGAGAGCGCGTGCTACGAAGCACTGCTCGGGCGGCGCGACGACTCCCTCGCCCACCTGCGGCAAGCGGTGGAACGAGAGCCGCGCTTCGCCCAGTCGGCGTCGGCAGACGAGGACTTTGGCTCGCTCGCCGGGGACCCGGACTTTCTAGCGATCACCGGGCAGGCGGAGACCGGCAGCGGCGGCCCGTAACGCTGGAGCCGGGTCGGCGCTGGGCTGCGCGACGACGAGCACGGCGCCGTAGCCCTCGACGAGCGAGTCGACGAAGAGCTGGAGGCCAACCGCGAGCGCGAAGGCCTTGTACGCCTGGTCGCCGCCGAACGGGACGACGTCGGCGTCGGATGCGAGCCCGGCGAGCACCTCGCCGAACGTCGCCTTTGCCGGCGAGACGTCGGTGACGAGCGCGCGACCGTCGGAGCTCGGGATCCCGATCGCGAGCGGGTTCGTCCCGACGAGCGGCGCACCGCCCTCGGGGTGTGCGAGCCGCGGCGGCGACGTAGCGGTCAGCAGTGCCACCAGCCCGCCGTCGGCGAGCCGTCGGACGTAGTGGCCCAGCATTCCGGTGGGAAAACAGTGCGACGCGGCGATCACGCGCGCCTGCTCGGGCGGCTGCGCCAGCTGCGCGTCGGCGATCGCCGCGAGAGTCAGGTAACCGAGAGCGCCTCCGCCCTCCCAGCGCTCGAAGCAGTCCGTGGCAAGCACGCCCTCCGGCCGGGCGTCGGGGTCGAGGTCCGGCAGCGTCTCGAGCCAGGGGATCCGCGCGTAACCGTGACCGACCTTGCCGCGGCACTCGGCGTCGTCGAAGTGCTGGAAGAGCGTGTTGGCGTCGGCGGCGGAGAAGCCGAGCGCCGCGATCCGCGCGCGCGCCTCGTCAGGCTGCACGCGCGCCAAACCTCAGCACCGGCCAGCCGCGCTCGGCAGCGACGCGGCGAAGCTCGCGGTCGGGGTTGACAGCGAATGGGTTGCCGACAGCCTCCAGGAATGGGAGGTCGGTGTGGCTGTCGGAGTACGCAGTCGACTCGGTGAGTTCGTACCCGTGCTCGCGCGCGAGGTCACGGACCGCCGCCGCCTTGTGCACGCCGTGCAGCGAGCGCACGCCGCGCCCCGTGTAGACACCGTCCTCGACCTCGCACACCGTGCCGAGCGCACCGTCGAAGCCGAGGTCGTCCGCCATCGCGTCGACCACCTCCTGCAGCGCAGCCGAGACGATGAACGACGGCTCGCCGAGCTCACGATGGCGCTCGACGAGGCGCAGCGGCTCGTCGTAGACGAGTGGCCGGAGTACCGGCTCGAGCGCTTCCGCGACGAGCTCGCGCATCTGCGCAGGCGTGAAGCCGCGCAGGAGCATCAGCCCCTCCTCCGACGCGGCGCGGACGCGCTCTCTGCTCGTGCCGCGCACGACGAACAGGAGCTGCCAGAGGGCCGCCTTCGCGACCTGCGCGCGTGTGATCACCCCATGCCTGCGGAACGCCGGCGCGAGCGCGAGCGTCGACGAGCGGCGCAGCAGCGTCCGGTCGAGGTCGAAGAACGCCGCCGCGCTCAGGAGAGGACGGGCAGCGCCTTGACGATCCCGACGCCCTCTTCGCGGCGTGTGCCGTCGATCGCCTCGGCAAGCGCGACGATCGCGCGGGCCGTAGGCGAGCCCCGATCGGCCACGACAAGGGGCGAGCCGAGGTCGCCCTGCTCGCGGAGCCGGGGATCGAGCGGGATCTCGCCGAGGAGCGGCACGTCGAGCTCCTCCGCGAGCAGCTCACCGCCACCGCGCCCGAATACCTCGCCCGTCATGTTCTCGATCACTCCGATCAAGCGCATGTTCGTCTTCTGCGCCATCACAGCCGCGCGAGACGCGACTTCCTTGGCAACGGGCTGCGGTGTCGTGACGACGACGACCTCCGCACGGGGCAGCAGCTGGCCGAGCGAGATCGAGACGTCACCGGTGCCGGGCGGCATGTCGACGACGAGCAGATCGAGCTCACCCCAGTGCACGTCGGTCAAAAACTGCTCGAGTGCGCGGTGCAGCATCGGGCCGCGCCACATCACCGGCGCGTTGTCGTCGAGGAAGAACCCGATCGACATCAACTTGAGGTCGCCTTTCACGGGGGGCACGATCATCCGGTCGACGAGCACCGGCTTCTGGTCGATTCCGAGCATGTGCGGAATCGAGTGCCCGTAGACGTCCGCGTCGAGAATGCCGACACGCTGACCCAGCTGCGCGAACGCCGTTGCGAGGTTCACCGACAGCGTCGACTTGCCGACGCCGCCCTTCCCGCTCGCGACCGCGAGCACGCGCGTCTTGCGGTCGAGCGACAGCCCCTTCGAGCGCCCCGTGACACCACCGCGCAGGCGCTCCGTCAGCGCCGCGCGCTCGTCCGGCGACATCACGTCGAACTCGAGCGCGACGCGCTCCACACCTGCAACCGGAGCGAGCGCCTCTGCGACTTGCTTCTGGAAGCTGTCTCGAAGCGGGCAGCCGGCGACCGTCAGCGCGATCACGACGACGACGTCGCCGCCGTCGATGCGCACGTCGCGCACCATCTGCAGCTCGGTGACGGGACGCCGGAGCTCCGGGTCGATGACCTGCTCGAGCGCGGTCAGGATCGCTTCGCGGGAAGGTGACATCTACCTCGAGCCTAGCAACGGCTCGACGAGCGACGAGAGCGCGCGGCGATGCTCCTCCGACTCGTAGTCGTGGAGCGGATGCGGCGGCAGCGGATGCTCTGCGACTCGGTTTCGAAGACGCACGTAGACGGCCGGGTAGATCGTCCCGTCCGCCGCCATCTCGACCGCGATCGCGCAGGCGTCCGGGCCCGGCTCGTCCACGAAGACCTGCAGCGGCAGGATGCCGTCGTCGCGGAGGCCGTCCATGGCGCGGTTGACGATCCTGCAGAGATACCCCTTCTGGATCCAGAGCTCGGGGGCGCTCGCTAGCTCGCGCAGCAGGCGAGGGACGAGCTGGTCGGGATCGACGAGTGGGCGGGGCGGGTCGATGCCGAAGTGCTTCTCCGCGATGTGTCGGATGAGCACTCGCGCGTTGTAGCGGAACCCATTCACGGAACCCGAGTTCGACGAGAGGCCCTGCTTGCGCAGGCCCGGCGAGCCGAGGGTCGCGTTACCGGCGAAATAGATCCCGGGAACGGAGACGCTCTCCCAGAAGGCCGTCTGCGCGGGGACCCTGCCCTCGCTGACCGTGGCGACGCCTAGCTGGACGAGGTCCTGGAGCGGCGCGCGGAATCCGGTCGCGGCGATCAGGTCGTCGCAATCGAACGTCAGCGACCCCTCCCACGACGTGCCGCGCGCGTGCACGTGGAAGCCGCCGTCCGATTTGCGCTCGACGCGCTCGATCGACGCGTCGACGATCGACGTTCCGAACCCTCCGCGAACGTGCTCGTCGAGCGGCTGCAGATAGCGGGTGCGAAGCGGCGAGTGCCCGAGCACGTCGGTCCGGATCGCTCGGGGCGACGCGAGGACGATGCGCTTCGCCCATGGCAGCAGGCTGTTCGCAATCTCGAACGCCGAGTTGCGCTTGCCCACGATGAACACGCTCCGCCCGTCGTACTCGGCGGCGTCCTGCACGTCGACGTAGTGGGCTGCGTGCTCGAGCCCGGGGATCGGCGCCGTCCACGGCGTCGTCACGCCGACGGCGAACACGACCGCGCGGCAGCGGTATTCGCCGTCGGTCGTCTCGAGCACGAATCCGTCGCCGTCTGTTCGCGTCGCCTCCCAGCGACAGTCGTAGCGCACGCGAAGATCCGCGCGCTCCGCGAAGCGCGCGAGCGCCGCTTCCATCTCCGCGCGGGACGGAACGTCATAGGTTCGGTCCATCAGTGACGGTAAGCACGCCTGACAGCGCTCCTCGTCCGCGACGAGGCTGTTGTGGTCGTAGAGCTCGTACTCGCGTGATCCGTGCGAGTACGGCGCCTCAGGCTTGGTCCAGCTGATCAGGCGCTCGAAGATCGGCAGCGTCCTGAACATCCCGCCCGGCGCTTCGTCTGCCGACAGCACGGCGTGGCCGATGCCACGCCGCTGGAGGTCGTAGGCGGCCTGCAGGCCACCCGGGCCGCTGCCGACGACGACGACTCCGTACGCCCCCGGAGGAAACGGGCGCTCTACGACTGCCACTCGAGCATGCCGCGCAACCGGTTCGCCTCGGAGCGCAGCATCCGCAGCATCACGCGCGGGCGCTCGAGCAGGAAACGCTCGACGTCGGGCCGCGGGATCACGAGGCAGTGGAGCACGCCCTCCGCGACGATGTCCGACGTGGGCGGCCCTTCCGTGAGGATCGAGATCTCTCCGAAGAAGTCACCGCGGCCGAGCCGCGCGATCTCCCGATCGTCGCGCCGGACGACCGCTGCGCCTTCGAGGATCACGTAGAGCCCGCTGCCCGAGAGTCCCTGGCGCAGGACACGCTGGCCTTCCGCGAACGCCTCCTCGTCGAACTCGTGCGCGACCGCCTCGAGCTCGGGCCGGGACAGGTCGGCGAAGAGCCACGTCTGCGCGAGCGTGTCGACGAGCGAGGCCCGTGTCTCCATCGCTCGAACCCTACGACAGACCGAGGCGCTCTTTCAGCCCAAGCGCGTTCTTGATCGCGTAGCCCTCCCAGTCGTTGTTGAAGTACGCGTACATGTCGGTCCCGCGGCGCCGCCAGCCGTCTATTCGCTCGGCCCACTCGTCGAGCTCGCGATCCGAGTAGTTCCCTCCACGGCCGCGCCTTCCGTAGTGAAAGCGGACGAAGCTCCAGTCGGCGGTCGGGTCGAGCGTCTGGAAGGGGCGGTCTGGGTGGTCTCCGATCACCAGCGCGGCGTTCCGGGAGCGAAGGAACGCGAGGATCTCGGGCACGAACCAGCTCGCGTGCCGGAACTCGAAGGCGTGCCGCCCGTCTGGCAGCTCGTCGAGCGCGCCCAGCAGCCGCTCGTCGTTGCGCTTGAACGTCTCCGGGAACTGCCAAAGCACCGGGCCGAACTTCGGCGTGCCGACGAGCGGAGCAATCGTCCCATAGAAGCGCTCGAGCGACTCCTTCACGCCGGCGAGGCGCTTCACGTGCGTCACGTAGCGGCTCATCTTGACCGCGAAGGCGAAGTTCGGCGGTGTGAGAGCGACCCAGTTGGCGACCGCGCTCGCTCGCGGGAGCCTGTAGAACGTCGCGTTCACCTCGACCGTGTCGAAGTGCTGCGCGTAGAACTGCAGCCACTTGGAGGCGGGGAGGCGCGGCGGGTAGAAGACGCCGTTGCGCCAGTGCTTGTAGTTCCAGCCCGAGCAGCCGATTCGAACCTCGGTCACGAGAGCGCCGCGGCCAAACGGCCGCAGAGCTCGTCGTTCGCGGCCGCGACGACGCGCGAGCGAGGCTCGAGGTCGAGCGGCGCGTCGCCGAACGGTGGATGCTCGAAGAGATCGATGGCGAGCCCGACCTCCCGAACGAGCAGCTGCGCAGCCGCGATGTCGACCGACCGAGCGCCCTTGAGCGAGCAGACGCCGTCGATGCGGCCGGCAGCGAGGTTGCAGAGCGCGAGCGCGAGCGAGCCCATCACTCGCAACCGGTGCGCGAGACCCACGACGTTCGACGCCTTCTCCGCGATCGACGAGGTGAGCGTCGCCTCGAACGCGAGCAACTCGATCTCGTCCTTCGGCCGCACGGCTCCGAGCGCGGCACCGTTGAGCCAGACTCCCTCCCCGCGCCGCGCAGTCCACTCCTCGCCGGTACCGAAGTCGTGGACGTACCCGAACCTGACGTCCTTCATCGTCGGGCCGTCGGCAACGGCGAGCGAGATGCAGAAGTGAGGCACGCCGCGCTTGGCGTTCAGCGAGCCGTCAACGGGGTCGAGCACGAGCCACGGCCGGCCGTTGCCCTTGACGACCTCGCCGATCTCCTCCGAGACGAGCGTGTAGTCGTCGAGTTCGTCGTCGAGGAGCGCCATCACGACGCGCTCGACCTCCGCGTCGATCGCGGTGGTCTCGTCGCCGCCCTCTCCCAGCCCGACCATCGGCTCGCGCTCGACACGAGTAGGTAGGTCGACCAGCACACCCTGCACGTCCGCGACCGCCGCCCGGCACGTCGCGAGCCAGTCGGTCACAGCGGATGGAAAAGGAGGCCGCTCAGCAGCTTCGGATAGAAGTACGTCGTCTTCGGCGGCAGCACCTCGCCGCGTTTCGCCACAGCGAAGACGTCCTCGATCCTCGTCGGGCGAAGCAGGAACGCCGCCTCGGCTCGACCGTCGTCGACCGCCGCAATCGCCTCGTCGACGTACGCCGTGTAGCCAACGTCGCCGGGGACGAGCGCCTCGACGAGCTGCGTGTCGAGCTGTCCGGGCTGACCCTCGGCGACCGCCACCCGGTCACGTGTGTAGACGACGGCGGCGGGTCGGTCCCGCGGCAACGACTCGAGCGCAGCCCGCGGGTCGTTCCCGTCCTCGAGCAACAGACTGTTTCGAGCGTCGAACTGGGCGGCGGTGCGGTGGGTCGGGAAGATCGTCAGGCCCGGGTCGCTCGTGGCGACGAGCACGACCATCAGCCAAGGGGAACCGCCGCTCTGCGCGTACTCGACCGTCGTCTCGTAGCGGTGGTGGCCGTCCGCGATCATCAGCTGCCGGTCCGCGAACGCGTCGACGATCGCGTCGGTCTCGAAGAGGCGCCAGAGCTTCGCGCCCTCCACCTCGAGCTCGGGCTCGCCCTCCGGCTGCGAGACGGGCGGAATCCCTTCGTAGAGGAGGAAAATCGGCTCGAGCTGCGCGCCGACGGCGCGGACGAGCCGGAGCCGGCCCTCCTTCGCCTCTCTGTGCGTTCGCTCATGCGGCAGGACGACGCTGCGCTCGTAGGGCTCCGCCTTCAGCGACGCGACGATCCCGCGTCGCGTTCGTGCGACGCCGTCCGGGCCGACGTAGTCCTGCTCGAGCGCCCAGAAGGCCGGGCGCTCTTCGCGCAAGACGCCTTCGTCGCGCCACGCGCGAAACGACTCGGCCGCCTGCTCCTCCGAGTCGGGGAGCGTGAGATGGACGACGTTGTACGGGCTCTTCTCGAGATAGGCCTGCCGCTCGTGCTCGGACAGCACGTCGTAGGGCGGCGCCACGAGCGACTCGAGGCGCCCGGCGCGTTCCTCGTCGTAACGCAGCGCAGCGAAGGGTCGAAGCTCGGCCACGCCCGGACCGTACCCTAGGATTGCAGGCGTGAACGCGATCGCCGACCTGGCCGAGGACCGGGTCGTCGAGGGCGTCTACGCCGTCGCCCGCAAGCAGCGGCTCAGGACGAAGGGCGGCGCCTCGTACCTCGCGCTCGAGCTCGTCGACCCGAGCGGCCGCGTCGACGCGCGGATCTGGAACGACGTCGACCTGCTCGACGCCCGCTTCGACGAGGGAGATGCGGTTCGCGTCCTGGGAAGGGTCGAACGCTTCCGCGACCGGCTCCAGGTCGAGGTGCGCTCGCTCGAGAAGGAGGCCGAGGCCGACCCGGCCGCGCTCGTTCCGACGATCCGCCGCGACCGCGACGAGCTCGACGGCTTCCTGGAGTTCCTTGCGGGCGAGGTGGCGCACCCTGGGCTACGCGGCACGGTCGCGCGGTTCGTCGACGACTCGGAGATCCGCGAGCGCTTTCGTACTCTCCCCGCGACGCTCGACGCGCACCATTCCTATGCAGGCGGGCTGCTCGAGCACACCGTCGGCGTCGCGACGATCTGCCGGGAGACCGCTCAGCTGCATCCGCGGCTCCGCACCGATCTCCTGATCGCCGCCGCGCTGCTCCACGACGTCGGCCGCACACGTGAGCTGGGACCGGCGCCGGCCTTCAGGCCGACCGAGGAGGGGCGGCTGCTCGGGCATGTTCACCTCGGCCTCCGGCTGATCGAGGAGCGCGCGGAGTCGCTCGCGGCCGCCCCGCGCGCGGAGCTCCTCCATGCGGTTGCGTGCCACCACGACGCGCGCGCCGCACGCACCGCCGAGGCCGCTGCGCTGTACCACGCGAACCAGCTCGACGCCGTCGCCGCGACGCGACCCGTAGAGCACGGGTGACCGCGATCGGACTCGCCCTCGGGGCGAGCGTGCTCTGGGGCGTCGGTGACTTCCTCGGCGGCGTCACCTCACGTCGGCTCGCGACGCTCGCCGTGCTCGCGATCTCGCAGGCCGCCGGCCTTGCGGGGATCCTCGTCGTCGCTTCGTTCGCCGGCGGTGGGTTCCTCGGCGATACCGCGATCCCAGCCGCCGTCGCGGCCGGCTTGGCGGGCGCGCTCGGGCTCGCCTGTCTCTACCGCGGCATGGCAATCGGCGCGATCGGTGTCGTTGCACCGATCTCGGCCTCGGCCGCGGTGCTGCCGGTCACCGTCGGGCTCGCACGCGGCGAGCGACCGGGCGCAGTCCAGCTCTCCGGAGTCGCGCTCGCACTCGTCGGCGTCGTGTTCGTCGCGCGCGAGCCCAACGCGACCCGGGCTCTCGCGGCCGGTGTTCCGCTCGCCCTCGTTGCGGCGATTGGCTTCGGCTCGTACTTCGTGTTCATGGACCGAGCGAGCGCTGACGACCCGTACTGGGCGGTCGTCGTCGCACGTGCGTCGTCGTCCACGCTCGCGCTCGCCGTGGCGGCGGCGCGAAGCTCACTGCGCGTGCCTGCACGAGACGTTCCGGTTCTCGTCGCAATCGGACTCTTCGACGTCGCCGCGAACCTCGCGCTCGCCCTTGCGCTGAACGAGGGCTTCATCAGCCTCGTCTCCGTCCTCGCCTCCCTCTACCCGGTCGTCACGATCCTCCTTGCGGTCGCGATGCTTCGCGAGCGTCCCGCACGGTCGCAGGCAGTCGGAGGCGCGGTCGCGCTCGCAGGCGTCGGGCTGATCTCGGCGGCCGCCTGACGTGCCGCTCGACGAGCTGTCGATCCAGAGCGAGGCGCTCCGCGGTAACCCGCTCGGCGACCCCCACGTACGGCCGCTCTGGGTGTACACGCCGCCGGGCTACGACAGCGGGCCTGCTATTTACGTCCTGCAGGGATACACGGGACAGGTCGACATGTGGCGAAACCGCACCGCGTTCCGCCCGACGACCTTCGAACTGCTCGAGCGCGAGCGAATCGACGCGCGGCTCGTGTTCGTCGACGCGTGGACCTCGGTCGGAGGCTCGCAGTTCGTCGACTCGCACGGTTCGGGGCGCTACCACTCGTACATCTGCGACGAGATCGTCCCGTTCGTCGACGAGCGCTACGAGACGAACGGGCTCCGCGGCGTCGCCGGCAAGTCGAGCGGCGGTCAGGGCGCCGCCGTGACGGCGATGCTGCGCCCCGACCTCTTCGCGGGCTATGCGAGCCACGCCGGCGGCGGCCTGTTCGAGGTCTCGATTCGGCCGTTCTTCCGGCTCGCGGCGCGACGGCTGCGCGACGCCTACGGCGGCTCCGTCGAGCGGTTCCTCGAGGAGCTGCGCTCGTCACCCGCGCCACTCGAGCACCCTCACGACCTCCACATCCTCCTCCAGTGGGGCTTCTCGGCCGCGTACTCGGCGGACGAGGACGGCACCGTGCGGCTCCCCTATGACATTGCGACCGCGCACGTGATCCCCGAGCTCTGGGAGCGCTGGCTCGAGTGGGACTACCCGACGATGATTCCGCGCCATGCGGACGCGCTTCGGGGCTTGCGGGCGATCTACTACGACTGCGGCACGCGCGACGAGTGGTACCTCGATCTGGTGTTGGAGTGGATCCGCCGCGAGCTGACCGCGATCGGCGTGCCCGACCTCCACACCGAGCTGTTCGACGCGGGCCACGCTGGGATCGAGTACCGCTACCCGATCGGCTTGCGCTACCTGGCCGACCGCCTGCGCTAACCCGAACGGGCGGAGTCCTTCGAGGCCGCGCCTCGGGACCTGGTCCCTAGGCACGTCTCGAACCGACGGTGCGGCACGGCTTCGGACGACCGACTCCGATCGCTCGTGTCGAAAGAGCAGCGACTTTCGGTTCGACGTCGTCTCCTCCGGCCGCGTCTGGGGACCTGGTCGCGAGACGCGGCTCATTCAGACGTTGAAGCGCACGTTGAGGACGTCCCCGTCGTGGACTTCATACGTCTTCCCCTCGACGCGCTCGAGCCCCTGCCGGCGGGCATCCGCGTGCGAGCCGGCGGCGACGAGGTCGTCCCAACGGATCACCTCGGCGCGGATGAACCCGCGCGCGATGTCGCTGTGGATCGTCTCGGCTGCGTCGAGCGCCGTCTCGCCCTTCTGCAGCGTCCACGCGCGCGTCTCCTTGTCCCCCGCGGTGAAGAAGGTGATGAGGTCGAGGGTCCCGACGAGCCCGCGCACGACGGCGGCGAGCGCCGACTCGCCTTCTCGAAACGCCGCAGCCTCCTCGTCCGAGAGTTCTGCGAGCTCGGCCTCGAGCTTGAGGTCGGTCCCGCCCGGCCCGTTGACGATCTCCATCATCGGCTTGATCGTCAGCAGTTCGAGCTCCGGTGGAATCTCGACCTCGGCGCCCAGCTCGCTCACGGCCTGGAGGTTCTCGAGATGCGCGGCGAGCTTCTCGAGGTTCGCGACCTCGGCGCGCAGCTTCGCGTCCCCCGACTTCGCCTGTTTCGTCACACGCTCGAGCCGCCGTTGGACGAGATCCCGATCGGCCGCGAGCAGTTCGAAGGTGAGCTCCTCCATGTCGCTCTGCGGATCGCGCGTCCCCGACCACCCGTCGAGCACCGCGAGCATCAGGTCGACCTGGCGCAGGTTGCCGAGCAACTCCGCACCCGTCCCCTGAACGTCCATGACGCGCACCGCCGCGGGAGTGACTTTCTTCGCGCCGACCGTCTCGGCGAGCTGACGGAGCCGGTCGTCGGGCACCGCCGCCACGCCGACGTTGTCGCGTCCCGTCGGCTCGGCACCGGTCAGCGCACGGAAGAGCGACGTCTTGCCGGCGTTCGGCAGCCCCACGATCCCGACCTGAAGTGCCACCTAGCCGACGTTCAGCTGCTTCTGCAACGACGCGAGCGCGCGATGCTGGAGCGACTTCACGGCGCCCTCGGTCTTGTCGAGGATCATCGCGACCTCGCCGTTCGAGAAGCTGAAGACGAACTTCAGCGTCAGTACCTGCTGCTGCTCCTCGGAGAGGTCCTCGATCAGCTCGAGCAGGCTTTGCCGCCCGATCGAGTGCAGGGCCTCGACCTCCGCGGAGTCTTGCTCGCTGCCGATCGGCTCCGGAACTTCCTCCTCGGGCTGCACGCGCCGCGTCGCCCGGAAGTGGTCCATCGAGAGGTTGTGCGCGATGCGAAAGAGCCAGGCCGAGAAGGGCGCCGACTGAAAGCGGAACTTGCCGATCGACTCGAGCATCCGCAGGAACGTCTGCGTGGTCAGGTCCTCAGCGTCGTGCCGGTTCCCGACCGTCATGTGCAGGTAGCTGTAGATCCGGTCGAAGTGGATCAGGTACAGCTCTTCGAGCGCAGCGCGGTCGCCCCGCTGCCCACGCTCGACCAGCCGCCTGATCTGTGCGCCCGACTCTTTCGGCCGCTCGGTCGTCCGTTCCGCCATCCGCTGAGGTCTGCCCTTGCCGCCGAGGCGCGTAACTAGGGCCCTGGCGTGCCGAAGCCGACGCGGGACTCCCTCAGGAACCGCTTCACGTAGGCGACGTGCCCGAGCACCACGGCATAGCGTCCATCCTCGGCGTCGATCGTGAGAACGCTCTCGTCGCCAGACGCGAGCCGCCGCTCCAGCTCATCCGCGGCCTCGTTCGACATCAGCGTCGTGAACGACTGGCCGCCCTGGTAGGCGACCTCGACCCGGACCTTGTCCTCAGCCGGCATCGCTCACCAGCTCCGCGAGCACGCCGTGAGCTGCGTCGGGATGGACGAACGCGACCTCGAGCCCGAACAGGCCCCGGCGCGGCTGAAGGTCGATCAGCTCCGCGCCGTCGCGCTCGAGCTCCGCCAGCGAGGCGGGGAGGTCCTCGACCGCGTAGGCGACGTGGTGCATGCCCGGCCCCCGCTTGGCGAGAAACCTTCCGACGGGCGTCTCCTCGCCCAGCGAGGCGAGCAGCTCGACGCGGCTCTCGCCGACCCGGAGCGAGGCTGCCTCGACGCCCTGCTCGGGCACGGTGTCGCGATGTTCGACCCGTGCGCCGAACAGGCGCTCATAGGTCGTGACCGCCTCGTCGAGATCCTCGACGACGACGCCGAGGTGATGGATCCCCTTCGCCTCCACTGAGGCGATCCTACCCGGGCCCCTTATTCGGGAAGCGAGACGACCTGCGGCGTGCCGACCAGCTCCGACGACCGCGACTCCGCAACAAGGTCACCCAGCATCGCCACCAGCTCTTCGCGGAGCAGCGTCTCCTTCTCCAAGAGGGCGGTCGAGAGGCGGTCGAGCGAGTGACGGTGCTTCTCGATCAGACGCACGGCCTCGGTGTAGGCCCCGTCCGTCAGGAGTGCCTGCTCCTGGTCGCGGACGCGCTTCGTCTCCTCCGACAGCGCGTAGTTGTCGGCGCGGAGCGTGCGCGAGGAAACGCTGTCCGACATGCCCCACTCGAAGACCATCGAGCGCGCGATCTGCGTCGCCTTCTCGAGGTCGCTGGCCGCGCCGTTCGTCACGCGACCGAAGACGACCTGCTCAGCGGCGCGACCGGCGAGACAGATCTTCATCACGTCGACGAGCTCTTCCTTCGTCTCCATGTACCGATCCTCGGACGGGAGGTTGAGCGTGTAGCCGAGCGCCTGACCGCGGGCCACGATCGTCACCTTCTGCACCGGCGCGACCTCGCCCATCAGGAACGACATCAGCGCGTGGCCCGCCTCGTGATACGCCAGGATGCGCCGCTCCTTCTCGGTGGGGACCTTCTTCTGCTGCAAACCTGCGACGACGCGCTCGATTGCGTTGTCGAAGTCGATGTGCGAGATGTACTGCGCCTCGCGGCGGCCGGCAAAGATCGCCGCCTCGTTCGCGATGTTCGCGAGGTCGGCGCCGGCCAGTCCTGCAGTCTGTTTCGCGATCTGCTCGAGGTCGACGTCGGCGGCGAGCGGCTTACCGCGCGTATGCACGCGGAGCACTGCCTCGCGCCCGGCGAGGTCCGGCGGCGAGACGAGCAGCTGGCGGTCGAAGCGGCCGGGACGCAGGAGGGCTTGATCGAGGTCCTGGATGCGATTGGAGGCGCCCATCACGACGACCTGCGCGGCCTGCCCGAACCCGTCGAGCTCGACGAGCAGCTGGTTCAGGGTCTGGTCCTGCTCGCGGTTGAAGCCGCCACCGGTGCGTGCCGTTCCGACCGCGTCGAGCTCGTCGATGAAGATGATCGCGGGTGCGTGCTTGCGTGCGTCGTCGAAGAGCTTGCGGATGCGGGCGGCGCCGAGGCCGGCGAACATCTCGACGAACGCCGACGCGCTCTGCGAGAAGAACTTCGCGCCCGATTCGTGCGCAACTGCCTTCGCAAGAAGCGTCTTACCGGTGCCCGGCGGGCCGTAGAGCAGGATCCCGCGCGGTACCCGCGCTCCGAGGCGCTCGAAGCGCTCGGGAAAGCGCAGGAAGTCGACGACCTCCTGGAGCTCGGCCTTCGCCTCAGGGAGACCAGCGACGTCCTCCCACCGGATCGAGGACTTGCCTTGGGCATCCTGCCGCGCGGGCTTGATCCGCGGCATCAGCTGCATCGTGCGCCAGAGCAGGTAGACGATCACCATCATCAGGAGCAGGAAGAAGACCGGCAGCCACTCCTGGGTGACGGACGGGATCTTCGAGAGCACGTCCCCCATCCGGTCCCAGAAGGAGGGATCGGCGGGGTCCGCGAAGGGGGAGTCCGGGGGGACGCGGTCCACGAGGGAGGGATCGGCAGGAACCGGCTCGACCCTTAGCGTGTCCGGACGGCGACGATCACGGCCTCTCTGGGCGAGACCTGGAGCTCGACGGCCGTGACCTCGCGATGGTTGAGCCAGAACTCGCGCACCGGGTCGGGGCCGGCCCTGCCGGGGGTCAGGTCGTCCATCACGATCAGGCCGCCCGGAGGCAAGAGCCGGAGCGTCTCCTCGCCGTCGAGGTCGGGGCGCCGCTTCGATCCGTCGCGGAACAGCAGGTCGAACGGCGCGTGTGGGCCGAGCACGTCGTGCCAGTCGCCGACGAGCACGTGGACCTGCTCGTCGTCGCGAAAGAGCTGAGCGGCCTCGGCGGCTCGCTCGTCGTCCAGCTCCGCCGTGAAGAACGGCACCGAGGGGTGGAGCGCCGAGACGATCCAAGCCGCGCCGTAGCCGACGCCCGTCCCGGTCTCGCCGACTCGCTCGCGCCCGCGCATCCCGGCGAGCAGGTGCAGGAAGCGGCCGGTTTCCGGGGTCCACGAGTTCTCGAACCCGAGCGCCGCGGCGAGTGCGGCCGCGCGCTCGACGAGCGGCGGCGTCACTCGACGCGCTCGAGCCTCGGGTTCGGCCGAAAGCTCCGGCCGACCTTCGCGGATTCCCTGCCGTCCGCGAGCACGATATCCGCAGTGAAGTCGTTCGCGCCGCGGATCAGTGACGAGCCCACGCCGTACGCGTCGACGGGCACCCGCGTCGCCTCGAACTCAGCGATCTTCTCGACCGTGAAGCCGCCCGAGACGACGATCTTCACCCGCTCGAAGCCCTGTGCGTCGAGCGCCTCGCGGACGTTGCGCACGAGTTGCTCGTTCACGCCCGTCGGCTTGAAATTGCCGAGCTGACCGAGGAGCGAGCGGTCGACGAGCGACTCGGACGTGTCGAGCCGCACACCCCACAGCCGACCGCCGAGCGCGCGCGCGACCTCGAGCGCGGTCCGCACCGAATCGTTCTCGAAGTCGACGAGCACGGTGATGTTGAGGTCCGGCGGAGCCCACTCGGCGAACTTCGATGCCGCGAGCACGGTGTTGCCGCCGTACGCCGCGATCAGCGAGTGTGGGACGGTGCCGATCCCCTTGCCGCCCCACCACGACGCCTGCTCGTCGGTCGTCACGCCGACTTCGGCGCCGACGATCTCGCCGGCGACGTGCGCCGCGTAGCCGTCGCCGGTCTGCACGCGCCAGTGGTCGTGCCGCGCGGCCATGAAGATGACCGGCTTGCCGTTCGCTGCGCGCAGGACACGCACGACGTTGGTGGTCACGAGCGTCCGCCGTGCGAGCACGCCGAGATACGGCGTCTCTAGGTGCGCAAACGTGGTGTAGTCGCCTTCGATCGTCAGCACGGTCTCCCACGGCTCGATCCGATCGCCGTCATAGAGCGCGTGCACGCTCAGCGCATCCCAGTCGGCCGCGAGCTTCAGGATCGCGATCGCCTCGTCCATCCCTCCGAGGTAGGCATCTCTCTTCTGGAAGATCTGCATCACAACCCGCGTGTGCCGTCCGTCCGCGAGCAGGGTCGCGCGCGTGTGGTTGAAGTACGCGTCGGTGTGCCACCCCTCGCGCAGCTTCTCGACCGGGAGCTCGAAGATCTCCGGCGGCAGGCGCCGCCTAGGCTCGGCTTGGACTGCCACCTGCTTCGAGCGCGAGGCAGGCGTTCAGCGCCGCATCCGCGACCTCGAGCTGCTCGAGAGAGGGCTCCTCTGTCCCGACGCGGTGCTGCAGCTCGTGTCCCGGTCGCGAGAGCACACGGGCGACCGGGTGTTCCGGGTGCCGGACCATCCACGAGAAGATCTCGGTCGAGACGGCAAGCGAGCCGAGCGTCCCTGCTGCCCGCGCGAGCGGACGGACGTGCGCGGGCGCCCTCGACGCGAGGACGTTCCCGATCGTCGTCGTCAGCAGGATTGGGCCGACCAGGTGCGAGCCACAGCGCTCGTGCTCCTTCGCGCGCGGCTCGTCGTGCTCGTACGTCCCGATCGAGACGTGCTCGGCACCGTGGTACGCCGCGAGCTCCGAGCCCCGAAGCGCGAGCACCGCCGGTGCGAACGAGAACACCGCCGAGAGCACCTCCTGCGTCGCCGAACCGAGCCGCGAGCCGCGGACGGCACGCAGGCCGAGCGCGCTGCCGATCATGGCCGCGAGCACCGCGGGCCGCTCGAACGGCAGCCGCGCGCCCGGTAGGGCCCGCCGCACGGACGGCAGCACCGCCACCGCCTCGAGCAGCTTCAACGGGCCGCGCAACAACGGGGGCGTCCGTTCGTCGGTGACGAAGCGCTTGCGCTCCGCCGCGACCTCGAGCGTTCCGTCGGGGAGCCGGATCGCGCAGGCCCACGAGGTCGGGCCGTGCACGAGCACGCCGTTGGCTAGCGCCATTCCACCGAGCCGGAGTTTGTCGGCCATACAGAGAGCGTACAAACCGTTGCTACGGTCGGGGCGGGGTTGTAAGCGAACGGACACGGGTGGCGCTGTCGGTGCTCGGTGCCGGCATCGCGCTCGGGATCGGAGCGGATCTCCTGCTCCGCGAGACTCCGGGGGGCTCAACTGGGCTCTCTGGGCCGCCTGTCTCGGGGTGCCGCCGTCGTCGCGGCCCGAATCGCGCGCTTCGAAGCACCGCGAGCGTGGCCATGGCTGCTCGCCGTCGGTGTGCTCTTCAGCACGTGCCTCGCGTGGCGCGCGTCGCCCGTGCTCGCCACCCCTCAACCTCGCGGCCTCGGGAGCTGCGGTGGCGATCGCTGCGGGAGCGCTTCGGAGCGGTGTCACGTCCAACGCGGTCTCGGGCGCGATGCTGGCCGCAGAGAGGATCGCCGGGCCGACGTCCCGAGGGCCGAGAGGAGGTTCCTCGTCAGCCGGCACGAAGGCGAGGCCGACGACTGGCGCTCTGGAGCTTGAGCAGGTCACGCGCGCAAGACGCGCTCGACGACTATGCGAGGAGTGTTGCGGCAGCGTCGCGGTAGAACTCGACCGCGAGCTCGAGATCGTCGACCGGGATGCGCTCGTTCGCCGAGTGCACGAGCAGCGCAACGACCTCCGCCGACATCGCGCGCATCGGGAAGAACCCGTACGCCACCGTGCCGAATGCCTCGCGCATCCAGTGGCTGTCGGTGAAGCCGGAAAGGCAGATCGGCGCGAGACCCGCGCCCGGGTCGCGCTCGCGAACCCACGCATCGAGCGAATCCCAGAGCGGCGACTCGATCGGCGAGCGCGTGCCGCCTTCCGCCTCGATCCAGTGGAGCTCGTAGTCGCCGTCGCCGAGCGCCTCGCGCACGATCGCCTCCGACTCCGCCGGCGTCTGACCCGGGAGGAGCCGCGAGTCGACCGTGACCTCGGTGACGTTCGGGATCACGTTGCGTTTCTTCGAGGCCTCGATCATCGTCGGGGCGTATGTGGGAGCGACGAGCGATTCGAGGAAGAGTCCGAACATCGGGTGCAGGTCGCCGGCGCGCGCGACGGCCTCCTCGATCGAGGGCACCTCGCCCGTGACGGCGCGGAAGAACGCCTCGGTCTCCGGCGTGTGCCGGGGCGGGTGCTTGTACGCACCGATCCGGTCGATCAGTGCTGCCGCCTCGAGCAAAGCGTTGTCGGCGATGCTCGGCATCGACGCGTGCCCGCTCCGACCGCGCGTGCGGATCACGAACGGCGCACTCATTTTCTCGGCTGTCGAGACGAGGTAGTAGGGCTTCCCGCCCAGCTCGAGACGGTCACCGCCGCCCTCGTTCAGTGCGTACTCGGCGCGGACCGCAACCGGATGCGTCGCACAGAGCCACGACAGGCCGAAGCCGTCGTTCACCTCCTCGTCGGCGGCAGCGACGAAGATCAGGTCGCCGCGCGGCTCGAAGCCGTCGCGCGCCAGCGACGCGAGCGCGACCGCGTTTGCCGCAACCTCGCCCTTCATGTCGAGAGCGCCGCGGCCCCACACCTCGCCCTCGTGCACATCGCCGGACCACGGGTCCCGGTCCCACTCTGCTGCGTCCGCGAGCACCGTGTCGGTGTGCGAGAGCAGCGCGAGCCGGGGTCCGCCACCTGTTCCGGCAATCCGGGCGACGAGATTCGCGCGCTCGGGTGAGCGCGCGTAGAGCTCGCAGCGGACGCCGTTCGACTCGAGGTAGTCGCGGAGCAGCTCCGCCGCGGCCGTCTCGTTCCCGGGCGGGTTGACGGTGTCCACGCGAATCAGCTCCTGCAAGAGCTCCGTAACCTCGCCGCGCAACGTCGAGACGGTGCTCGGCTGCGAGGTCAGTCCTGCTCCTTCGCCAGCTCGGTCAGCTCATTCCGGACGTCCCAGAGCTCCGCGTACATGCGATTGTGGATCAACCGCCCGAGCAACTCGACCGGCGTGCCCTGGGTGCCGATCGCGCCGGCGCCGATGATCCGCTCGACGACCTTGAAGTGCCGCACACGCCAGAGCGTGACGCGTTCGTCCCACTCGACGAGTGCCTCAGCGAGCTGGTACAGCTCCTCGTGCTCACGTCCCTGGACGTAGAGGTCGACGAGCGAAAGGTTTGCGTCGCGGCGGAGCCTGTGGAAGACCTCGCCGAGCATCGGCGAGACGCGTCGCACCTCGCGGAAGCCCGGCGAGTCGAAGCCGCTCCCGTGCCCGAGCAGCGGGCGGATGAACGCCGTGTACTCCCACGGCGACATGTGCTCGAGCATGTCCAACGCAGCGGCCGTGTTCCTCATGCAGTCGTGCGCCCGTCGCAGGAGCCGCAGAGCCCCGGCGAACTCACCGTCGCGGAGCAGGCCCACCGCGGTCTCGACCTCGAAAGTCGCGAGCTTCAGCCAGAGCTCCGACGACTGGTGCACCGTCATGAACAGGAGCTCATCGCGGCGCGTGAGCTCGTCGGGAACCTTCTGGAGGGCGAGCAGCTCGTCGGTCCGGAGGTACCGCTCGTAGTCGCTGGGGGCCGTCCCCGGGAGGATCGGCTCGGAGAGGTCCTCGACTTCGGACACGAGTGGCGGGAGCATACTTCGTGTGTGAGCGACCTCTTCTCCGATGCGGCCAGGGAGCGCATCCCCGACATCGCTCCGCTCCCGCTCCGCCTGAGGCCGCGTTCGCTCGACGAGTTCGTCGGTCAGGAGCACGTTCTCGGTCCCGGCTCGGCGCTTCGCCTCGCGATCGAGGAGGACCGCGTCCGCTCGACGATCCTCTACGGCCCGCCGGGCAGCGGCAAGACGACCCTCGCCCGGATCGTCGCGAACGCGACTGGCGCAGCCTTCGAGGAGCTCTCCGCGGTTTCGGCGACCGTCGCGCAGGTCCGCGAGGTGATCGCGCGGGGGCGCGAGCGGCTCGGCGCGCAGGGTCAGCGAACGATCCTTTTCCTCGACGAGATCCACCGCTTCAACAAGGCGCAGCAGGACGCGCTGCTTCCGGCGGTCGAGGAGGGCGTAATCACACTGATCGGCGCCACGACCGAGAACCCCTACTTCGAAGTCAACTCGGCGCTCCTCAGCCGAGCGCAGCTCTACGAGCTGGAGCCGCACGACACGAAAGGCCTACGCGAGATCGTTCAGCGCGGCGCAGCCGCGATCGAGGTCGAGCTCGGCGAGGAGACTCTTTCGCTGATCGCCCAGCTTGCCGGCGGGGACGCGAGAAACGCGCTCTCGATCCTCGAGCTGGCGACGCAGACCGCGCGCGCGGAGGGCGTCGGCCTCGAGCCGCGGCACGTCGAAGATGCGTCGACGAAACGGCCGCTCGTGTACGACAAGGGCGGCGACCGCCACTACGACACGATCTCCGCGTGGATCAAGGCGACGCGCGGATCGGACGCCGACGCGTCGCTGCTCTACCTCGCGGCCATGCTCGA
>Ga0126306_10000057_pt1 | contig 31269 bp, 32 predicted proteins | sample Plot27_FD_92592 | JGI IMG/M metagenome (GOLD analysis project Ga0126306, IMG submission 92592) | Serpentine soil microbial communities from UC McLaughlin Reserve, CA, USA - Plot27 | ecosystem: Environmental > Terrestrial > Soil > Grasslands | place: USA: UC McLaughlin Reserve, Lake County... | reverse complement strand
TACTAACCAAATAACTTGTATCTCCTTATCCTTGTACTACATATCTGTAATATACACTTTCACCTGCAGTTGGACTTTTTCGTGTAATTTTAATTATATCTCCTGGTCGAATATCTAAGTCTTCTAATCCTTTATCGCTTGACATAATATATGGTAGTTGATTAGTTCTTACGTTAAATTTTTTAAGGATTTCTTCAGCTTCGTTTTTTGGAAGAATTTCGTGTTTAGGTTGATAGATGTGATTCTTTACTTTGACAATTTTTTTATCTGCTGACAAATTAACAAACCTCCTTTAAATTTATCATTAGATAAATAAATCTCGATAAAATAGCGTCTCGCAATACAAAATCAGTAACATTCTTGGAGTAAGAGGTATATTTAGTTTATTACAATATTTGAATTAACAACATATTTGACTTTATTATTTAGGCCTTCGGAGGGATTTGAACCCTCCTCAAGCGGTTTCTATCTTTGTTGGTATAATAAAAGACCACAGCCGCCTATACTAACCAGGCTATACTACGAAGGCCACTAATATTTTATGAAATTCTGTAATATTTATTCTTTAGAGGAATGTATGAAAATAAAAATCAAAAATCATTATCATCAATTAAACCACGTTTAATCACTATTATTTCTCTTTTTTCTAGTTCTTTACAAATTTTGTTCATTCCTATTGAATCTCCTGCCAAATGTCCGAGGATAACAAGATTCTGACACCTTTTATCTTTTTTTACTTTTAAAAGTTCATTATAATCAATATGAAGATAGATTACAGTGGAAACATTATTTTCATAATATGTGCGAGCAATATCATATCCGCCATTTGAGCCCGCTGCTATAACAAGGACCCAGTTGCCTATTTCATTATTTGACTTTCCATTGCAAATTATAACTCGTGTTAAAGCTTTTTTGAATTCTGTTATCTCTTCTATTGCTTTTACTAAATCAGAGACAGATTTTAATTTAGATTTATAAAGTTTGAATAAAATTACTTTTCTCATATATTCATCAAGGGGCTGATGTATATTCAATAACGGCATTTTGAGACTTTTTGCGGTGCTAATCACATCATTGTAGATTAAAGAATGAGATTTTAAATAAGCCTTATATTTTAAATCTTTAACCAATGAAATGGCTAAATTTTTTTTGATTCCTTTTTCTATCATATATTCTACATGTCTATCAAAAACTTTGTGAAATGAAACCGCTGACTTTCCTATGGGATGATGTGTTAATACACAATCACAACCTAGATTTTTAGCGAAATAAATATCAAAAGGACTCACATCAATGGAAACAAAAACCTTTTTGATTTTATTACCCTTTACATGAACTGCACTATCAGCTGGTATTTTTTTCCATCCAGCTAAATCGAGTCCAATTTTCATTAATTCAGTGGTATTCAGTACATTCAATATACTAAAATTACATTATTGTAGAATATTTACTTTTTAATGAATTCCCTGCATTTTTTTCTAAATTCAATAGAATTAAGGAGTAATTTAGAATAGCTCACTATTTTTATGAATTTATAGGTAAAAAATTAATAATAATAAAAACTATGAAAACTTGATTTATTGTGTTTAAAAAATTTATTAATTTTTATCTTCGATATCAAAATATTAACTTAAAAATCTCATTCATATTAATCTCATTACAATTATTACATCTCTACTGGCTTACAACAGACGTTGTAATATATCGTCTGATAGGAATAGATTATTTTGTAGGACTATCTGATTTTATTTTATTATTTATTATAATTGACTATATAGAAATTCCCGCTTTAGTTTCAGGTATCATATATTACTTCTTTGCTTTAATTTATGATAAAAAAGAAAAAGAAAAAAGGATTAAAAATACTGTCTTATTAATTCTATTGGCAATACAATCCATCCATATCTTTTGGATTACGGATGACGTTGTTTATGCAACTTTTGTTGGATCCGATCTAATCTATATGCCAGAGTATCTTGCTTGGATTGCAATTCTAATAGATTATCTAGAACTGCCCGTAATTTATGATCTTTTAAAAAGGATCGTCAGAAAAGAAAAATGAAAAACACTCAATCGACTATATAGTGTGGAGAATATAGTCCGCAGAAATAAGAATATAATACAATCACTATAACGTGACCATTTCAACAAATCAATAAGTATAAAATAGTATACAAGAGATGATAAGATTTAAGTCAAAGTTTACTCTTGAATGATAGTAGATTCAAAATATTCTTTTATCCATCTGTTAGTATATCTATTTTGATTTTGCAAAACTACTATTCGAGAAATTTCACTTTCATCCATGATGTTATAATCTTGCAAATTTTTTTGAAGATAATTAGTAAATTCTCTTACCTCTTTAACATCAAGCATATTGTTATGCTCTAGTCTATTGGTTGACATTCCTATATGCATATATGATTTAACTTCAATAAAATGTGGATTCGCTTTATTAATTACATTTACAAATTCAGGTATATTATTTAAATCAGAATTATAGTTACGGATAAGGGTCATTCTTAGAACAGTTCTTGTATTAATGTCAGCGAGAATATTTAATGTAGTAAGCCATCTATCCCAAGCATCTTTATATTTAGGTCTATTGATTTGATAAAACGTTTTTCTATTTGATGCATTTGTAGACAAATATAACTGAGTTGGTAAAGCATCTTCCTGTATTAGACGATTAATCATTTCGGGTTCCTGGCCATTTGTTACCAAAAATATGGACTTTGTATTCTTTAATGATTTAAGATATTTAATTAAATTTGGAAGTTTAGGATACATTGTGGGTTCTCCAGATAAAGAAATTGCATAATGCTCCGGAAATAATGATTCATCTAGCTTTTCCTTATTAGATTTAGGATTCCCGTAAAATCCCATAATTAATCTTTCTCTTTCTTTCAATAGTTGATTTATAATTACATCTGGTTCATCAACTAAATGCTCAGGCATTTGTAATGTATCATAGAATTCTGTGGGACGCCAACAATATATACACCTATTTTCACAATTCATTGCCGTAGGTGTCATTTCCATACACCTATGAGTAGATATACCATAGAATTTGTGTTTATAGCAATTACCTTCATCATAGAACGATTTTTTGGTCCAATGGCACAATTCAACTGCAGAATGGTTAAATACACCGTACTTTGCCTTACGAAGTTTTGCTTGTAGACTGGGAGTAATATTTATCAAATTATTTTGTGTATCGTGATAAACATATTCATCCGAACAACTCATTAAATAAAATACATATTCAACTTATTTATATTTTGATTAATAGGTAAGAACTAATGTAATTACTAAATGCAAAAAAAATACAATTACTTTTACATATAGGCATCTCAACACTGTTATTATTAGATTGAATAAAACTCTTGCTATTGATTTAGACTCGGTTTTAGCAGATGTTGTAGTGACATGGGTTAATGAATATAATAGACTAAAAGATTCTAACATAGTAAAAGAAGATATCGTTGTTTGGGATATTCATACTCTTTTACCAATAACTGAAACCGAAAGTAATTTATTATTTTCAGATGTATGGATATATAGATGGAGAGATATTCCACCTACTCAAAATAGGATTGGAAAAATAATAGAAAGACTAAAAACTCAAAATTATAGAATATCTATTCTAACAAGGCGGGATAGAAAAACTATTCCTTATGTATATAATTGGTTGGAAACTAATCATATAGACTGCGATGATCTAATATGCGTTTTTGATTCTAATCCAAAAAGTATTTATCCATTTGATATTTTAATTGATGATGCTCCTCAAAATATCGTTGATATAAAACTTCCAAAAAAAGGGATTTTATTTGATCAGCCTTGGAATAGAAGTTTTAATTGGCCAATTAGAATAAACCGGTTATCAGATTTATTTCATTGTCTATCATGAATTTTAGAAGAACATTTTAAAAAATTAAATGTTATGTAATTCAATTAATGCTCTATTAATTACTGATGAGACGCCATTATATTGTGTTAACATTTCTATTGCGTTATCAAAAGCATCTTTGCCACGATATCCTTCATCGTATTTCATTATCACAGTGCCTTTATTTGTTTCGATGATAATAACTAAAATTGAATAATCTCCAAGTATTTTATGATTATGTGTAGTATATATCGATAATTCCAGTTTTTTTATAACATATAGACTATCATACACAATATTACTTAAAATTATTTTAGACTTGTTTGGAGGTTTTTGTAATAATTTGTTACTTTCAAGGTCCAGAATAACTCTTTTATTATTCATAGTCAAGGAACCTAATCCATTCTGGAAACCATAAATTATTTTCTGAAACGCCTATTCCTTTGGACAATAAATAAGGAGAATTATAAAATGTTTTTTCACATACAAGTTCATTAGCAATGTAACTATTAAGTTTCTCTAGTGAAGTAACTTTTCCCATATATTTATTAGCAATAAAGTCTCTATTAGAAGTATATAAACCAACTTGTCGTCCATCAATAGTAGGAACGTAGCTAACTATCACATCTATTTTTTTTACTCCGCTTTTATTTAAATAATAAATTGTTTCTTTTGCAGTACTACCTGTTTGAATAGTTCCTTGAATGGAAGCCACCTTTTTATCTTTAGTTATATTTTCTAAAATAAATTTCAGGGATTTTCCAGTAGTGAGCAATTTATTTTTACTTACCTCCTCTGAAAAATCAATCATATGGTCAGAGTCATCATACCTATCTTTGATCACTCCTTCAGAGATTTCAAAATTTAAAATTGATTTTTGTAATTCTATTCCTATTCCAAGAGCCATAGGCCTAGTATAATCTGGTTCCGCATATACAGTATCTAGATCAATATATTTTGATAGATAATTGGCTTGAACTTTTCCAATATTTCTTCTTATTGTATATATACTCTTATTATTAAAAGTGGATGTCACGTGAGATTCTCTAATAAATTCAAAAGGGTCCATTAACATTTTATTACTATCGAGAATCGTTAATTCTTGGATGAAATTTTGGCCTGTAATTTTAAGCAATTGTCCTATTTTTACATCGCTATAGGTAAAATTAGAAAAAGAAATTTGTAAAGAATTTTCTGAGGAAAAGATTACTAATCCCTCATTTGGTGCCAATGCCATTATCAATGGTTTAAATCCAGTACTATTTCGAAATACAAAAATTGAATCCTTTACTTTTAAAATGAGATTTCCTCGCAGATGTCTATCCAAAAATTCTGCTGCGCGAGTATTATCTTTTTTCTCCTCTATTAATCTGATAAATATTGAATATATCTGAAACAAGGGATCTCCATCTTTTGCCGATCCTATATACGGATGAAGGTATAACTTTTCAGTATCAACTAGGAAACCATCTAACGCAATCTTGATAGAATTCATACTAGGAAATAGTGGAGCTCGTTTGGAAAGATAACCAATAGCATTGGATCCAAGTAATTTCTTTTTTTTTATTAATGTTGACAGAACTTCATTTGATGGAATAGAGCCTTCACTTTCTAAAACTCTTTCTCCCACCATCATTTTCCAGTACGCCTTGCCTCTATGTTGAACCATCCGCATAGCGCTTACAAGGTAAAATAGGACCTCATCTGAAGATTCTTTTTTAGTATCAAAATCATAAATTGCCACTATTCCGGCCAAGATCCTTTAACTTCCATAAAGATGTTGTATTAAATATATAAAAATTTTAGGAGATTAAAATATAATAATTAAAATTAATTAGCAGAGGAGCGTAATTCTTACATTAAAATAGAAAAATAAAAAATACTAATAATGCTACTATGACTCATTATTATTATGATTATAGGAGTTATCGGAAAAGCTAATGTTGGAAAATCTACTTTTTTTAATTCTGCTACGGATCAATCAGTTCCTTCCGCAAACTATCCTTTTACAACTATCCATCCAAATATAGGCATAAGTTTTGTAAGGGAAAAATGTGTATGTAGGGAATTTGGAGTAATAGATAATCCTCTACATTCAATATGTATAGATGGAAATAGATTTGTACCTATAAAATTAATAGACATTGCAGGACTTGTTCCTGGAGCTCATTTAGGAAAAGGTTTAGGAAATAAGTTTCTAGATGATGCAAGACAAGCGGATGCATTAATCCATGTAGTAGACGCTTCAGGATCAACAGATCCAGAGGGTAGAGTGATTGAAAAGTCTCATGGGGATCCCCTCTTTGATATTAAGTTTGTCGAGGAGGAATTTGATCAATGGATTCTTTCAATTGTTAACAGAGATTGGAGTAAAACTTCCAGAGACATGGCAAATCAAAAATTAAAAATCGAGCAAATACTAACAAAAAGACTATCTGGTTTATCTGTAACTGTTGATACAATTTCAAATGCATTGTCTACTATGGGATTGATTAATAAAAATCCGGATAAATGGACAGAAGAAGATTTGTTAGGATTTGTAAGATTAATAAGAAAAAAGTCAAAGCCTTTACTAATATTAGCTAATAAAGCTGATATTTCTAGTTCCCAAGAGAATATAAAAAAAATAAAACAGCAAAACAATATAGTAATTCCTTGTGCATCCGAAGGAGAATTAGTTCTTAGAAAAGGAGCAAAAAAAGGTTTATGGTATTATCTTCCAGGAGACCCAAGCTTTGAGTTAAAAAATGAAAATCTGTTAAATGAACAACAAAAAAAAGCATTAAAAATAATAAGTTCAGTATTAGACAAATATGGATCAACTGGGGTTCAGGAAGCGATAAATACAGTATGTTTCAAATTACTAGATCTAATCATAGTATATCCTGTTGAAGACGAAATAAAATTATCAGATAAAAAGGGAAATATCCTTCCGAATGCTTTTTTATTACCAAAAGGAGCAACAACAAAAGATTTGGCCACAAATATTCATGAAGATTTAGCAAAAGGATTTATGTTCGCTATTGATGTAAGAAATAAACAGAGAATTGGAGCAGATTATGAATTGAAACATAATGATGTGATAAAAATAGTCTCTACTACTAGTAGAGGATAATTATGAAAAATAAAATAATAAAGAATCAATTTTTTTGTCTGGGAATAGAGAGCACTGCTCATACTTTTGGATGTTCAGTAATTCAATTTGATCTAGTTAAGAAAAAAGGTAAAATAATATCAGATTTACGAAGTATATATCAAGCACCGGATGGTGCAGGTATACATCCTAGAGAAGCTTCGAGACACCATTTGGACACGTCTCCTAATATTTTGAGGGAAGTATTAATGCAAGCAAAATTGAAGCCTAAAGAAATAGACTTAATCTCTTATTCTGCTGGGCCCGGTTTGGGACCTTGTCTTAGAGTTGGCGCGGTAATTGCCAGAGCGCTTTCATCATTTTACAACGTACCATTAATACCAGTTAATCATGCATTAGGCCATATTGAATTAGGTATGATGCTTACAGAATGTCAAGATCCTTTGGTTTTATTAGTATCTGGAGGTCATACCATGGTATTAGCATTTGCAAATAAAAAATGGAGAGTATTTGGTGAAACACAAGATATTACAATTGGACAATTATTAGATCAATTTGGAAGATATATCGGTTTTGCTTCTCCTTGTGGAAATAAAATTGAACAATATGCAAACCAGTCTACAAAAAAATATTATAATTTACCTTATATTGTAAAAGGCAATGATGTTTCATTTTCTGGTATCTTAACTGCTACAAAAAAATTGATAGATAAGGGATATAGTAAATTTGACATCTGTTTTTCCCTTCAAGAAACTGCATTTGCAATGTTAACTGAAGTTGTAGAAAGAGCATTATCTTTTACAGAGAAAAAGGAAGTTTTGATTGTAGGAGGAGTTTCCGCAAATAAACGTCTTTCTATGATGTTAAAAATAGCAACGAAGAGGCAAAAAGCAATATTGTATACTTGCCCTATATACTATGCAGGTGATAATGGAGCTCAAATAGCATGGACTGCAATCTGTGATAATATTTCTTCAGGTACAACAATCAAAGTTCAAAATGCACTAATAAAACAGTCATGGAGATTAGACAAAGTAGAAGTAAACTGGAGATAGAGAAGTAAGTTCTTTTATTATAGTTGCAAAGTTATTTATTATATTATATATTGGATTTAGATTTTTGGATCTCTTTTGCCCATTTAGAATTACTGAGGACACCGAATTTGTAGATATTATTTTGTAGTGTTATAACAACTACTTTTTTTAAGAGAAATCCTTCTGCTTTTGATGCTTTAATGTCTACCAAAGGAATATCAAGTAATAATTCCTCTGTTCTTTTGGAAAGAGTTGCTAGCGTTCCTTCAGTTTTTTCAAAAAGTAACCTTTGATTTGTCAATGTTAATAATCCATTCTTTAAGTTATCTTCATAACAATCTTCCTGAAGAACTAGTTTTTCCCCCTTTCTTGGTTGTATAGAACTCACATTTTTATTCTTAATAGATCGATATATTATTATTGCATTCTAGAATTATAAAAAGAGGAGCAGAAGCAGATGTCTATTTAATACCATGGTATAAAAATATCGCCATTTCAAAACTAAGAAATCCAAAAAAATATAGGAATATAACTTTGGACAATTTAATCAGAATACGAAGGACTATACATGAAGCAAATATGTTAAATGATGTAAAGGCAACAGGAATAAAAACTCCTTTTATATATTTTCTTGATCCAAAACGAGCTCAAATTATAATGGAATATATTGATGGAGAAAATGTGAAAGATATACTTTCACCTGAAATTGGATTTGAAATGGGTAAATATGTTTCGATTCTTCATAATAATAATATAATACATGGAGATTTGACTACTTCCAATTTTATAAAGCGTAATGACGATCTTTATTTAATCGATTTTGGTCTTTCTTTTTACTCTGAGCGAATTGAGGACAGGGCTACTGATATTAGAATAATAAAAGAAATTTTAAGTAGTGCACATATACAAATTTTTGACGAAACATATGAAAGATTTTTGGAAGGATATGCTTTGATTAGTAATAATAATTTTACTCAAGTTTTAAAAGTAGTTAAAGCTATTGAAACACGAGGAAGATATGCAAGAGTTGTTTGATATAGTTCAATCTCGAGAATAAAAAAATCTTTTTGATGTCTGTAATCTAATAAATAAGCTTTACTATAATACAAATTGAAATGAATGTAATTTTTTTTGTAAGTAATAATACTCATAAATACTTTGAAATAAAATCCATATTACATGATAAAACAACAGATCTCGACTTAAATTTTTATAAGCAAAATATTGTCGAAATACAAGACGAGAAAATAGAAAAAATTGCAATAGAGAAAGCTAAATCTGCGTACAATATCGTCAAAAGACCTATAATAATAGAAGATGATGGATTATTCATTAACTCTTTAAATGGATTTCCAGGACAATACTCATCGTTTGTATTTAAATCAATAGGTAATAGAGGCATACTACGTCTTTTAGAAGGAAGTCGAGCTAGATCTGCCTTTTTTAAATCTATTTTTGTCTACACCAATGGAATTATTACAAGAGTCTTTATTGGTCAGATTAATGGAAAAATATCCGCAACAATAACAGATGGTGGCTGGGGATACGATCCTATTTTTATTCCCTTGAAGGATTATAATGATGATGATGATAATAATAATAATAATCAAACATTTGCTACATTAAGTAAAACTAATAAAAAAAATGAATTGTCTCATAGAAGAATTGCTTTAGACAAATTTGTTAAATGGTTTCATCAAAACAACAAATCAAAAAAATTATAATAATAATATCATTAATAACAATCAAGAAAAATAGTAAAGGAGTACATTATCATTAGTCTAACTAATTTGTAACTATAAAATTTATAGAGACAAATAACTACATTTTTTTTTATATAAATCATTTCAAAGTAGAAAAGGAAATAAATTGTTTATGTTTACTGCAAGATATTCTTCTATTTAATAGTATCGTACTCATTATATTAAATAACAACTTTATTATATAAAGATGAAAAATCGCAGTAGGTATGAGGTAATTGCAGCTATACTAACTTCATGCATTAGAATGGAAACACGCACAAAAATTATGTATAAGGCGATGCTTAGTAACGATCAGTGTAAATTGTATATACAATTCTTATTAAAATGTGGGCTAATTAAGGAAATGACTAATGGTGAAAAAAGATATTATTCCATAACGGAAAGTGGAAATAAATTTTTGTTCAATTTTGAGAAACTAAAACAAATGCTTCCGACAATAATGGAGGAAGATATCCATGATCATTACAATTTGACAGTTTGAACTTTCCTTAAATCTTTTAATTCATTTCCTAATCATACTTCTGTGATAAAATCTTTACAATTTTAGTAATTATTTCTCTAGGACGAAGGCTAATTAGTATATCTTTTTACAACATATTTCAAGATTTTGAATTAGTATTTCTAATTACCTTCTCAGATTTTTCTCCTCTAGCTTATTCAGTGAATTGCATCAAATATTTCTTACACTATAACTAATTTTCCCTGTTGATGAAGGATCTCTGCTACAACTCATTCTTCTAATAGTATTTAGTTCCTGAACCTTTATCATTTGAATATGTATCTTATCAACATTTCATACGATTTAATAAAATCAAGTTTGTCGTAATGTAGATTCTTATATCCTTTTTTTTGTTATGTTATTTCATTATTCAGAGAAATAAAAAGACTAAAAGTAAACGACATAATAATATAATAAAAATGAAAATTTCGGAAAATTAAAATAGCAAATTCGATTCATACTTAAGGGACATTAAGTTCTAATTGATCTTCTGATGAGAACGTATTAGATTTTAACCTTTATCAATTTAATTCTAGATGATGGTAAAAACATAAAACTTGAATATAAATTTTAATAATGTAGATTAATAGAATCGAAATATTAGAAAATTTATATAGCATTGCAACTCAATTTTATTTTTAACATATAAAGATATTTAGAGTAATTTTTTGTTAAATATATGGAATTTCGAGTATTTCTAATAATTTTTCAAATTAGTTGTCTTGGTTTATGTCTTGCTGTCACTATTTATAAGAAATTTTCTGTTTAAACCTTTGCAAATAATAGCAAATAATGTAAATTACATTAAACTATAAACAAAGTCAAAATAATAATAATAATAATAATAAAATATAGATTATAACAGAAGTATTTTTTTTGGTGAATAAATATCTCCAAATTGGAAATATTTTACCATTTCAAGTCGAACTTAATAGACTAACTTAAATAGTAGATTATGACATATATATTGTGTTAACACATAATATTTTTCCGTTAAGAGAATGGCATCTTGAACATATGCAAAAAACAGTTGTAAAATTTGTAACAGGATTATCTGATAACCCATCTAGATGGGAAAAAAGACAAAACAAAAAATATAACAATATATTTTGTGTTCAACGACGGTTAAATCATGATCTTAAACATGGGGTTACTAACGAGGAAATTCAGTTATTTTTACAAAAAATCGGGACGGATTCATCTTTTAAAGATTTACGTGATAAAGAAGGGTTTAAAGAACGATTTCTAGAAATGGAAAGCTTTTTTGACTTAAAATAAAAAAAGAATTAGGAGGTTTTCAGTTTTTACCGGAACCTATAAAAGACAACATTTACAATAAAAGCTCAATAATATCTACATTTTTATTTGAAAAATAGCCTATATCTTGTCAGTACATACGAAGTATGGGTTCTCCAAAAATTAGTTCCTGAACTCGTTAGAGATTTGAGTCAGCGGCTCATTGCAAAAATAACACTTATAAAAATAACAATACAGATAAGGATGGGAGGGCCGGTGGTCTAGCCTGGTTAGGATACCGCCTTGACATGGCGGGGGTCACGTGTTCGAATCACGTCCGGCCCACCATACATCTTATAATTATGATCACTATATTGCAAATGTTTAGTAGAATCTGTTTGAAAATTATCAATTATATTAAAGTAGATTGAGGTAAATTATTATTATGACTGTTACTAAATTTAGTAACATTATTACAATATTCTGTAACATTTGATAATCAGGTGATCCTTTTTTTACTAATATGGTAATTCAAATTTTTGGAAATTTTCAATTTTTCTTTATATCTGATTTAATCTTTCGTTCATAGTCTAATACAGTTTCATATATTCCAGAACCTATCTTTTTTCAGTTTGTGGAAGATGGAGATGCATTTTGTGATTACACATAAGACACTGACAAGTATAATATATGTCAATCAGAGCTATTTTAACAGAAGCATTTGTAGATTCTGATCAAAATATAATAAAGTCAATGAAATATGTTCAAACTATGGTGATGGTGAAGGGAAGATGGTGAATGCAAGATAACTGATCCTGAATATAGGAGGAGTTTTTTGAATATTACATATCTGAGCAGCCATATCAGAAATACCATACGAAGAGATATGTAATTAGAGAGAATAGCCTCACTATTGAATGCCTACTACCACTGAAAGTCTCAAAACTGACATATTGAGGAGTCATACATAGCTTAGTTGTAATATCTTTTGTTGTATGAAGTTTACCAAACCCTTTTTTTATTTAAGAAAAGGTTTGATAAACTGATTAATTTCATGACTACTAATAAGTATTAAAAGGAAAATAAGTTCTATGTATTTATGCAATTAAATACATAACAATTATAAATCTCAAAAACGTATGAAGAACTATATATTACCACTCCTGTCTTCAAAATTATAAAATGTTGTAAAAATTACAATAAATGTAAATAACTAAATAGTTATAGACTTGACCCTTTACTAAAAGTAAATAACAGCTTCTTTGATGAGATGAAGTTATAAATAGTTTTCAGGCTCTAAAATATTACATGCGATCACATAAATACAAATACTCTCTTGACAAGTTTGTAAGGCTAAAAAATGGGATCCCTATAAAGGTTACACGTATGGTCTCAGATATTCTAAGATGCTTCCTTCAGGATATTATGAAAATCAAGCATGGGGAGCTTTAGATAAAGCATGGGTAGGATATAATATAGCTATCAGTAAGTGGGAATTTGATAACCAAATCAAATATGCAAAATAATACGCAAGTTACAAAGGGATAGGTTTAGAATTATCTGATTTTAAAATTCTTAGATGAGATGATGAATTTAGAGCTTTTTTAACGACCATAAATAAGAAATACTTATCATTCAGTACAGAAATAATCAAGCTATCTTTCTATACTTTTTCTATTAAATTGTAAAAAACTTATCATAACTATTATTATTTGAATCATAATTTTTCCCAATGGCAAATATGCAATAGAATCAATTTAAATGAGTAGTATTATTATACATATAGATCATATAGTTAATATCTGCTGTTCTTATAAGTTATTATTATAATGACTCAAAGCCTATTTGGTGCGTTTGCTAAACATACCCCTGAATCTTGTCCCCTTAACAATATTGAAAGTAAAAAGGTATTTCTCCAAATTAAAGATAAACTAGAAAAGCATAAGTCAAAATATGGAATAAAAAAAATTGAATCGTTTTATATGTCAGTATTAGAGCATGAATGGATAATAATTTTTGAGGCAGAGAATGCTCATGATATAGAAAGCCTATGTATTGAGGCAGGAATTGCTTCATATAATACCGTGAAAATTGTAGGACTAAAAAAATATGAAGATGTACAAAACAAAGTTAGTCAATAAATACCAAGATCTTATGAAATATGATATTATTAAGAGTATTTTATCTGACGCGAATATAATCAAGACCCAAAGTTCCCTCAATCACGTTATTTTGAAATGCATATATGGGACTTGATGTAAAGTATGATTGGATATTGAATATTCAGAGATAAAGAAGTATTATAGGCTATTATGCAAGTGGAATACGAAATTACAAAAAAGTGTATAAAATTTTAGAGTTTGAATGCTTAAAAATACATTCTAAATAATTGTTAGGTAGATGAGATTAAGGAAACAATTTGCAAATTTTTTCATGATAAGAAATCACACAAAGAATACAATAAATACTTTAATGTAACTTCATTTTCTTAAAAATACTATAGGGAATCTCGATCGATTCAAAGATTATATTCCATGATTGTCCTAACATTCTAACTTATTCTTGGATCATCTGCAATATTATTGGGTTATTCCTTTTGTATTCCAATATTATCATATTCATTTTAATATACCATCCAGAGATCTCTTTGTATTAAAGATATGAGGGGAATAATCTTTGATATGGATGGGGTTTTAATAGACGCAATGCCCTTTCACGCCGAAGCAATGAAAATTGCGATAAAAGAGGAAACCAACTATGAAATAGACAAAAAAATCGTTTATCAATTAGAGGGTATGCCCTCAAATAACTTGGTAAAGGAGATATTTAAAAAATATAATATCAATAAAGAACTAGATCAGGAATTAATAGAAAAGATAAGTGAACGAAAGAAACAGCTATTTAAAGAAATTGAAGATACTCACCTTATTGAAGGAGTTCCTGATCTTATCAAAATGCTCAATGAATGTAAATGCTTAAAAGCAATTGTTACTGGTGCAGCAAAAAAAGAAATAGAATTAACCATTGACAAAATGATTGGATTGAAGAATTTTGATGTAGTCGTTTCTGGAGAGGATGTCGAGGCTGGAAAACCTAATTCTGATCCATTTGTTGTAGCATTACAAAAAATGAATATAAAATCATCCGAATGTATAGTAGTAGAAAATGCTCCTTTAGGAGTTGAAGCCGCGAATAAGGCAGGTATAAGATGCATTTTAACACTCAACAATACGCCACTTGATATCTCAACTGACTTTAATAACATTCTATCCAAAGAAACACAAATCTTTAGAGATACTAACTCTACAACTGATTTCTTAAGGAAGTGGTGTTGCAATAATTAGCAATTTGTTAGAGAAAACATTCGCTCCTGAAATTTGTATCTTATCCTAAGTTTAATCACAAATAGACTATTAAAAAAAAAAGATTTTGAAAGAATTTGCGAGGTAAGGAATAATATCTTTATGATAAAAAACTTAGGAAAATGTGGTTTAATCATTTTATTCATAGATCATTAATACTTAAATATCGAGTTATGATATTTATTTGAAAGTGATTAGTTTTGTCTAACTTATTGGAATAAATGTATAATATTATGGTAATATTTATTTTCAATCTTTGCCAAAATTATCACATTAGTGCTATTCTTCCCTTGTAAAATTAAGATATAATTTTCCAAATTTAAGCAGTCTCAGAATGTAAGACTATATTAATAATTATAACTATTGCTTCTATAAGGTTTTGTCATCTCAACTACAATATCGTAACAACTTTTGCAAACAATTTTATTTTTAAATGTATTTTTTAATAGTTTATCTCCATCTTTTTCCTTACAATATATACATATATTATATTCAGTATTTTCGGAAGAATTTTTCATCATATATTATTAGTAATAATATACTGTGCTATTTAAAATAATTAATTTATTTTTTTGGATGTGATGTTTTTCTTGTTTGATTTATTAATAATAATAACTATAGTTCTTGTATTATAGTATTTAGCTACTTAATGTTATCTTGGAAAGTTAATGAGTATATTTAATCAAATATTGTAATTGAAACACATTAAGAAACGAATTCTATCTATCTTACACTATAAATTCAATTCTTCTTTCTCCATGTAAATAAATAGATAAAACGATTATTAACACCTTTTGAGATGCATTAACTTATTATTCTAAGGAATTATTGTTTCTATAAATGTATAACGAACTTTTGATATCTATTTTCCAAACCATTAACGATTTTATTAGAATACAGGATACTTTTCAAACTGATATAATTACCTCTGTTATTGCGTTGTTCGTAGTAATTGATCCAATAGGAAACATTCCACTATTCATAGCATTTACAAAAAAATTAGAAAAAACTGAACACAAAACCGTATCCAAAACTGCTATACTTACAGCGGCAGCGTTATTACTTCTTTTCGGGATGGCAGGAACACAGATTTTGCAACTATTTGGAATAACTATCTTTAGCTTTATGATTGCTGGCGGGACCTTGTTATTTATAATTGCTATAGAGTTATTGACATACGGAGAATGGAGATTTGCAGGCGGTGTTAAAGAAGAAGTAGGGGTAGTTCCTATTGCTTTCCCATTATTGGCAGGACCCGGCTCCATTACAGCTGTAATAATATCCTATCAAACTTCGGGATTTTTAATAACTTTTTCATCTATTATCATAGTAATGGCAATTACTTATGTTATTTTGCGTATGGTTAATCCAATTTACAAAGTCCTTGGTAATAGAGGCTCTATGATAGTATCCAGAGTATTTGCCGTTATAATAGCTGCAATTGCTGTAGAGTATATAGTTAAAGGAATAAAAAATCTTTTTCTAATCTAATTTGCCATATTTTCTTTAACATCTTGTGTATACAGATATTATAATAATAATAATAATAATAATTAAAATAACTAATGCCCTTTTTAATTAGCAGTAAAATAATTATTGTAAAAAGAAAAAAATTATTCCTATTTGCATATAATTTAGGTTTTTGGTACAGTGAAAATATATTTCATTACTATACTTTTAGGATAACAACTTCTCAAAATTTTAGAAGTAAAAAAAATTATGGAGGTCATTATTCAATATTATAGTTAAGCTTTTGCAAGTGAAGAAGTAAAGTTAACAGAGTCAATTCTTGATGATTGATCAACATTCGACTTGTTATCTGCTCCCTCAATTCTTGTAGGAAGGTCAGTATTAAGAATATTATTGGAACTCTGGCTTTGTATTATTTTATCTATCACAATAGTTAACTTACCACTATAATCTCCAAATTCGACATTCTGTATTGCCCTTCCCTCAGTTGCAGATTGTGAAGTTTTTTTCCATAATTCATTACCATTTGCATCATAGATAATAATATCATAACTTTGTATAGGAACGACCCTCTCTAACGTAGAAGGAACAGAGAGACCTGTCGAAGTGAAAGTGTCGCCAGTATTATTTGATTCTAGAGAAGGTACAGATTGAGGAGTATGTGTAGGTATAGTAGAATTTAAAAAGACAACTTCTAGAGGAAAATTATAGCGATCATGAGTAAGGGAAGATTTCAATTGTACCAACAAATTACCATTTTCTGATGTTTTCTCAAAGAGAAGAGAATCCAATTTCCAATTTTCCACATTTTTATTTTCAGGTTGTGAAAAAACTTGTATTCCAATAAATACAGGAGCTACACTAGAAGTTAATAAAAAAATAACTAAAGTATTTATCTGCATAGTAAATTATATTCAACATTTAATATAAGTATATCTTTAATCAGAAGATCCTACTTAAAATTATTACTTAACATAGAAAAAAAAGATTTATGTTTGGAGTTTGGAAGGTCAAGATAGCTTTCGATGAAGAACTATAAAGAAATCTAATCCTTTCTATAAAAAAAGTGTTTTTTTTATTAATTTCATCAAAAAAATATAATGAATTAAGTTAGAGTATATGATCTATATAATTGTTCTATAAATCATTTATGTATATATATAGTATTAAATACTTCTATTGGATATGTCCAAAGCAAAAGCAATTGATAAAGAGATTAAACAATTATACCTTTCTATTGTTCTTACTGCAGTTGCTATAGTATCCATGGGTTCATATTTTAATGTTATAGCCCAAGAAGGAAGTATTATTAAGTTATCTGATATTTCAGATAATTTCAAAACCTTACTCATAAATAATCAGTCTCAAATAACAAATCAGACTGCAATAGCAATAGAATCTCTACAGAATGAAGAAAAAACGCTTTCAGTTAACGCATTAGAAAATCTTCCACGAGGAAGTACACTCATAAATACTATAGTTAATGCTCCAATGAAGATTTATCAATTAGAACAAATTGGACGAATAGTAGAAAATGGATTAATGGTTAACCAAACTTCCTAGAGGCTTTTATTCTAATTGGGTTATCTATTTGGTTTTCAAAATACTTAATTTTATTAATACAAGAGTTTTGGTTTATTATAGTTCTATCTGATTTCGACGATCAGATTTCATTCGAATCTACGGCTAAATATACATTACAATAGTAAATAACCTAATTTATGTCTCTAGTCTTCATCAACATATGATTTTATTTAATATATTTTTCTAAAATTTTAACTTCAATCAGAATTTACTTTACAATTAATGTATTACTATAACGTTATCCTATACTATACTAAATTATCTACATAATCTTTTTAAAACTTCGTGATTCAAAATGAAGAAATTCTCAAAAAAGTATTTGTTATCGGATTCCTAACTATAACGGTGTGGATGTTTTACAACAACAAAACGAATGTGTTTATTCCAAATGAATTAGCAAAAGAAATATAATGAATCGAACTATAGTTGCATGAGGATATATTTAAAATTTTAATAAAATTCATTCAATGTTAAATAAAATAAAAGAAAAAGAATATAAAAGAATACCAAAATTGTAAATGCAAAAAAAAAGGTTGTACAGTATTTTAAATGATATGTAAAATCACTTTTACGCGGCATTGAACATAGTCAAGATGTAATAAATCAAGTTCTTTGTTTTTAATATTCATCTTTTATTGTTCTAAGTTCCGAATTGGAAATAAAGGTATCTATAAACATTATGAGGCTGAAGGATTTCTAATAAATTAGTTAACTACAAAAGTAACTAGATCACAATAAAATTATGAGTGCAGTTAGTGAATTAATGTCTAAAAAAAATGTTGTTAGTATACAATCTAATTCTGAGATAACTGCATTAGATATTTCTAAATTAATGGTAAAAAATAAAGTAGGCTCAGTTCTTGTACTAGACTCTGCAAATCTGCCAATTGGGATAATAACAGAAAGAGATATTATAAAAAAAGTTTGTGTCACAAATACTTTGCCTAATGAAATGAAGGCAGATAAAATAATGTCTTCTCCAGTAATTACAATTATGTCATATGATTCTATTGAGACTGCTGCACAGAAAATGACCAATTACAAAATAAAACGACTGCCGGTATTAGAGGAAAATCAACAAATTGCTAGTATTCTAAGTTTAACAGATATAACTAAGCATTTATCTAAAATTCTCGTTGATGATTATAAACGATTTCGATTTTTAAAGTCTATTTTTGAATCTGATTAAGATTATTACTCCACCCTGTTTTCTTATTGTATCAAGTTTTGCACCTTGCTATCATATAGAGAAATAGTACAAAAGGAAATTACAATATATTTTTCAGTTCATCTTATGGTTTATAAATTAAGCAAGGTCATTTTGATCTATATTTATATTAGTTGGAATTAGATAAATGATCTTATTATTTGTGAAAGAATATTTTTGGTCTAATAAAAACAAGTTTATGATCAGATAGAAGAGTATTCCAATCTATCAACAACATAAATAAAGTCATTAGGATCCCTACTATATCAATAAATATCAAAGATGGTGTATCTGCATTTAGAATATCTTTAAAGTAATTAAAAAAATACTGAGATAAATTTATCATGATGAAATATGCTAGGAATCGTCCTAACCAAAATCCCACTACGATACCTATTGATTTTGCTTTCATCAATCCATAAGAAATAAAAAGCATATTGCTAGGTAAGGGAAGGAGTGCAAATAATAGAGTTCCAATTAAGTATCCATATCTCTTTTTTTCTAAATATTTTCTGAATCGATCTAAACTATTTTTTCTGTGATCATTGATCGCTTTTCTTCCGACAGTACTCAATTGTAATAGTATTAAACGGCCAGCAATTGCAGCAGAAGCTCCGATCATGGATAATAATATAGGATTTAGATGGTCATTTAATGAATAAGCTGAAACAATTACTATCCATGTTGGAGGTGTTAGTATGGGAATAACGCTTATTACAAATATAATAAAAAATACAAATGGATAGGTATATCCAGAAAATAAAGTAGCAAAAAATTCAAATAATACTTCCAAAGATAGTTCTTAAACTATTGCTAACCTCAAGATATTTTATTTTACCTAAATTTATAACATTATATATTTAATTTAAACAGTAAATCAACCTAAGTTTTTTATCTGTCATCCTAATTCTAACTCTTTTCTCCTTCTGATTTCTAAAAATGCTAGTAATCTAATAACGCTTTTATTTCTATTTTAAAATTTTCTAATATTAGTAGTTTCCATGTTTCATATTTTTTACTATATAACTATTTTTTATTGCAATTTTAAGAATTGTACATTTGTGAGGTTATTCTGTAGTTCCAATCGGCAATAATATATCTTGCTTTTTAGATTATGATTTATGAAATGTCATCTATGTAATGGAGAGGATTTTCTTTTTAAATGTAATTATTGTAAAGAATTTTTTTGTACTAATCATCGTCTTCCAATTAGTCATTTCTGTAGTGCTATTGATAGATTTTCTGAAAAAAGAAAAATGAATCTATTCCGTGATGATTTCAAAAAAAGTAATTTCCTTAACAATTTTAGTAAAACTATCAATATTCGATTCTCTAAAACAGAAATAAAACACCTCCTTATAGCAACTTTTTTGGTATTGTTAGTAGGAATGTCATTGAATAATTACCGCTATGTCTCATTTGAGTTTTTGGTTATTTTTATAATAGCATTTCTATTTCATGAGCTGGCCCATAAATTTTTAGCTAATTTTTATGGAAGTTGGGCTGAGTTTCGAGCAGAACTATATGGTTTAATTGTTACAGCAATATCTGCTATTCCATTCATCCCTTTTAAATTTATTGCACCAGGGGCAGTCATTGTTGGTATTTCAGATAAAGAAAAGCTGGGCAAAGTTGCTTTAATAGGACCTCTGACTAATTTAGTAATGGGATTCGTATTTCTTTTGCTTTCATATTTATATCCATATTTACTTTATTTTAATATTGGAGCAAGTTTTAATGCGTGGATATCTATGTTTAATTTACTACCATTTGGAGTATTAGATGGGCAAAAAATTTTTAATTGGAATAAAGTAGTATGGTCTTTCACAATGGCCATAACTATGACCTTATTCATAATATCCTATAATTAATGAATCTCTATATTTCATATCTAATAAAATATGAATAGCAAAGATCTATTTTGGTCTTATTATAAGTGAAAAACAAACTTAATAACTTGCTTAACTTGTATAAGTTTTCGCTATATCAAAGGAAAAATAAAAAGAAATTAATTTCTATTCTAATTATCTAGAACTGGTAGAAGTTCTACCTCGCAACGAGAGCATTTGTAATTCTTTGGATTTTTTTCATCAACATTGATAACCATATATTCTTTACATGTTCTACAATACATTATAGATCCTCCAGAAGAAAAATCCATTACATTTTATAGGGGAAACAATCTATTAAATATGCCTATTTTTTATATCTTCTCTATTTTTCATTTCTTTTAAATTGTTTTATTGTACAATAGCAATAGCAATGTTTGAAAATATAAAGATATGATAAACTAAGTATAAAATGATAAATGATACGATATTAAAGTATCTATCTATTTTTTCATTACTTTTGACGTTTTTGATTCTTTTGTGTTAATTTTTTTTTTAAACTATCCTTCATTAGGTCAAAAATTGTCCCAAGATCTGAACCCTCATTGGTGTAACTATATCTATTAGTTGGTGTAAATATACTAACTTCAATTTCGTATTTTTTAATCTTACCTCTGACTGACGATAATCTTATTCTACATCTTGCTTCTTCTAAATCGGGCATTGTCTTTTTTAGTAACTTTACAAGTGTATTGAATTTTGTTTTGGCTAATTCAGAGGCAAATGGATCATCAGGTAACCCAATTATATAAGACGGGACGTCTTCTTCTACCTTTTCTCCAAGTAATGAAATTATATCTCTATGTGTTATTATCCCTTGAATTTCGTTGCCTAATGTCACGATAGAATAAGTGGAATTGTTAGAGTTGAGCAATTGAATTACATTAGCAATAGAATCCTCTATACTGGATGTTGTAGTATTACTTTCCGCAATACCTTTAGCAGGAAATTCAAGAGGCCTAGTATGTTCTGTAAGACCGCGATATACATTATCCAAATTATCTGCACTAAGAAGTATTTTTGCAATATCGAATGAAGTAACAATCCCTTTCAAATTCTCTTCTACAATAGGTATATGATCAATCCTATGTCGTATCATAAGGTTTTTAGCAGTTAATGTTAAATCATTTTCATGTATGCTAATTGGATTTGCTGTCATTATTTTAGTAGCTCTAGTCTTAATATCGGTATGTTCCATAGATTTAACAATTGATTTTGTAGTGACCTGTCCAATAATTTCTCCATCTTCAATTATTGGAAGGGATCTCAATCTGTAAAGGCTCATAAGCGCAGCAGCTCTTCCAATATTGCTATTTTCCTCAATTGTAGGACTGATTTTTGCAATAGAGTTTAATTTTTGAGAATGTACATCTCTAGCGGAAAGAATATCTCTTAAATTAATAGTTGTTATTTTATTTCCATTTTTAAAATATACTCCATAATTATTCATTTTTATAAGGTTCCCAAGTATTTTAGAGATACTTTCATTGGAATCAATTATATTGGCAGGTTCAATAAAATCTGAAACTTTTTTTTTGCCAATCCTAACCATTATTTGAGTTGAATCAAATTTCATTTATTACATAGTTTATGGTATAAATATTAATAGATTTTTATTTGAATAATTAACTCTATTGTGTATACTTCTTTTAACAGTATATAATTTTAAAAGACTGATCCAAATGTGATTAAAAACTTGCTCCTAAGTATATTTGAAAAGTTTAGTTAAGATTATGAAAAATCAGCTTTTTGATCGTTATTTGTTACTGCTTTTAACCGACCGTGGATTCAATTCTCAAGCCTGGTTGATCATAGGTAAAAAAATAAGGCAACTATTAATTATACTTCTTCAGAGATATGTAGCGATTGCTCTCTATAGGGTAAACTTACCTCATAGTCTTTATTTATATAATTTTAATGAATATCTTACAAAGAATTAACGGATAATTAATTATTACATTAAGTGACTAATGTGATATACAATGAGCTAAAGGGTTAAATACACTAATTTAATTTTGGAAAAAAAACTAATACTTTATAAAGAAACGAAGATAACAATGAATGTTCCGATTGACCTATTACATTCAATAACATAGTACAGTACACAGAATTGTTCATCCAACCTTTAATAGCATAATACAATATAATGGATACAACAACCAAAATTATTGATGGCACGAAAAGATTAATATAATCAAGTTTTTAGTTTTTCGTTACGACATACATCTAAAGAGGCACAATGAGTCTCATGACTAATAATTATCTAACTCCAGAGAAGAATTGTGTACTCTTGTTTATGTAATAGTATTAGAGATTTTCCGATTATTCTTCTTATTTGACCATGCTAATCATATAATTTCGAAAATTATAAAAGTATTAGTTAATTGCAAAACTTCAAATCATATTATTTTCATTAAGATTAAAATATTTACTCTTTTATCATTAAAATTAATGTCTTGTATTATTCTTCCTAAATCTGACTATTCTCAAGAATTAGCAACTAAATATAATTTTAAGGAGTGGATGATTGCAAGATATCTTACTATTGTTCCAAATACTGAAAAATTTCTTGATTATATCAATAATAAAGTAGTAAACCAATATATTCGAATAAATACTTTAAAAATTGATATTGATACACTAAAACAAAAATTATTGGAAAAAGATTTTAAACTTGAGAAAACCCTACTAGCGGAAGTTTTTCTTATTAAGGAAGCTAAGTATCCAATTGGAGCTACTATGGAGTATTTATCTGGATATTATTATATTCAAGATCTTAGCTCATGTCTTGCTGTAGAATCCTTAGATATTGAAGAAGACGATCTGGTTTTGGATATGGCATCTTCTCCAGGAGGTAAAACATCATTCATGGCTCAAAAAATGAATAATAAAGGAATGATTCTTGCGCTCGAATCAGAGAGCAAAAGGTTAAGAAAAATGATGTTTAATCTATCCAGATGTGGTGTCGTTAACACTGTCTTATGGAATATGAAGGGAGAAAACATAGGGAATTATGATTTTAAATTCGATAAAGTGTTACTTGATGCTCCTTGTTCTTGTGATGGAATAATGCAGAAAGATCCTTTAAGAAAAACTACCTATTCCAAGGAAAGCATCAAATTTTGTAGTATAAGACAATCTCAGTTGATAGAGTCAGCTCTCAATGTAGTTAAGCCGGGAGGATTGTTGGTCTATTCTACATGTTCATTAGCTCCTGAAGAAAATGAGTTTATAATAAATTCTATTATAGACAAATTTGATATTACTATCGAATCGATTGATTATGGTGGTGTAGATTCTTTAATAAAATTTGGAGGTAAAGTTATGGATAAGTCTATTAAATTTACGAAAAGATTCTACCCTCATATTCACAATACTGCAGGTTTTTTCGTAGCGAAGATTCGAGTTAATAATATTGAGAAGTGATATGATTAGAGAGGTAACAAGAGAAGAAACGACTATAATACGTAGAGAATTCAATAAATGGGGCATTTTTAATTATCTTAATGATAAAGTATTTGCACTAAAAGAGTGTAAGAATAGTGTTAAATCCATATTTATTATTCCTTTAATTTTAAAAAAATTGATATTTAATCCTTATAGTTGTTATGGCGGATTACAAATAGGTACCTTTCAAAAAAAAAAATTTATACCTTCAATAACCTTCTTTGATATTGTAGCTAAATATAGTAATAATTTTTTATATATTATTGTAGACTGTAATGGAGAAAAATTAATTCTTTATGGTAGAGATATTTTTGGTAACTCTATTCTTTACGCATCAGAAAATATTGAAGAAAATTCAATAATTTTAATATTAAATAAATCAAAGGAATTGTTAGGAATTGGTAGAGCTAGATTTCATACAACCAAAATCAAGGAGAATGGAAAAGTAACTATAACTACTTTACTAGACATTGGCACGTATTTAAGGTCCGAAAACCATCAAAAATAAAACTCTAATCTTCGATAAGAAAAATGTAACTAGATAAGGAAACATTTGAGTTTTATTAACCATAAAACTTTTACTACTAATGTATTAATTTGTATATTTCACTAAAATTAATAAAATAATTTATGAATTTCAATATGTTGGCTACTTATAATAAAATTTTTTTATTCCTATACTGAAATTAAAATTCTTAAATCAAAAATATTAAGTGAAGTCTATTTGTTATTCTTAAGTCATAATATTATTTATAACATAAATTAGTACTTTTGTTTTGTTAAAGATCAATGAAATCATATATTATAAATCATAATTCAAAAATAGTATATGACAATTATATTTTTAATTGAATCTTTATTACTTGTTGTTATTGGAATTTTTATTAACGAATATAAAGTATTTTAGTCTTGCAAATCTTGTTTCATATCTATTTCTTAAAATAGCATTTATCAACAGGTTCATTTTTGCTTATTTTACAATCTGTTTGTCGAAAGACATAATCAAAAAATAAGTTTATCTTTATGTATGCAATACTCTCAATGAAAGAGTGGACAATAACGATTTCAAAGTAGTTGCTCAAAATGGAAAAAGTTTATCTCTTATTTTAGATTTTCCAAAACTTTCCTATGGGATTTATACTCTTTCATGGCATTATTAAGAGATGATCGCTTCATAACTAAAAGGTGATATGTATTGCACTATAATTGAGAGAAATACAATCCCCCTACTACAATTACCCGTCAGGGAGGTTCTGTTAACTTCTAGTCAGAGAAAGGAGTGTAATCCCATTAGGATATTCACTAAAATAATTCTGTAATTTTTTACTTTAAAGGTTTTATTCTTTTAGATTTTACTATTATTGCTACAAATCTCTATTATCATTCGCTCCAGGGTGTTATTGTAGCCTCTGACACCCACGTGATTGAAGCCCAAAGAGAGATTACGCGAATAATATAGCAGAAAGAAAATCAAATCCCTTTATTATAAGTTATTTCGAATTATTTTAGCCAGTATATTCTAAGGTTTTTGACAGCTCCAAGTCAGATAAGGACCTACCAAGCAAAAAACTGATATAATATGATCTTGAGTAAATTATTGTAAATTTAGAATCTGATTTATAGAATATTATAGGATTGTATCTTAAATTTAGGTTTCAAAAGAAAAAGTTTCATAGTTGTTGTAATATTTAAGAATTTTTTATGCCTTTGCTAATTCTTTTAACATAATTGTGATAAGATACTAATCAATATATATAGAGGATGTATAAATAAATTAACTTTATGTAATAAAAACAATATTGAGTCATAAACATTATTAATATATTCTATTAGACGTTCTATTTTTAGTAATTGTATGAAATTAAATTCTTATTCTGTTTTTACCGTAGATGAATATATTCCTCCAATTCCATAAGCAACGGATATTAAGATTCTAGCTAAAAAATCACCAGAGGATTTGGCTATTATGTTATCATTATAGAGTAAAATAATTATTCCAATGGAGATTATAGAAATTAATCCTACAATGAATTGATCCATATTTTTAATTTTATTGTTTACCATAAATATAATGAATGTAGATAGATTTCCTAAACCAATTCCTGCCAAAATTAGGTATTCATGAATAGAAGGAATTAATGCTGCTAAACCGAAAGGAGTTGCCCAGCACAGCCCATTTATCAATTTCATCATGGGTGACCAACCAGTACTTTTTCTTATTTTATTTCGTATTATGTGAAGCGATTGTATTAATTTACTTTTAAAGATAAGAAAATAAATAAAAAAACAAAGTATCCAGATTATAATATGGATAAAAAAATACTCAACTTTAAGGTCTATGATATAACTTATAATAGTAGCTGAAAAAACTGCTAAGGAAATGAAGATAAATAAAATGCCATTATCAGAATTTCTATTTTTCTCAAGATTCACAAAAATCTTGCTAGACTATTTACTTATAAAAGTATATTTCCACTGTATACCCTATTATAAATTCTTTAAAATTCAACTTTTAAAAACTATACAGTTTCTTGAGTTTTTTATAAATAAAAAGATTTTTCTTATTGTTGTTATCATATTAATTGTTGGCGCCTTTTTTCAATATTTTTAAAAAGAAATCTGAAAAAGAGAACACAAATCGAAAATATCACAATAAAATAGGCTTGATAAAAACTAAAGAAACTGAAGAGAGAACAACCATTTCAATAGTTGAAGCAGAGGATATAGTTAAAAAAATTGATCAAAGCCAAACTAAAATCCTAACCGGAAGAATTGATAAAATAAGACATTTAACCCAAAAACCTATAGAAAACATTGAATCTATAATTTCAGATTTAGAAACTACCAAGATCGATGTTCATGAAAGTAGCTTTGAATCAGTAGTGGTAAATTCAAAAAAAATGGTAATCAATTCAATACGGAAAGAACTTTCTTCCAATATTCCTCCTCCTAGAACTTTTAATGATGTTATTAAACTACATGAAAAATTAGATTCGATGGTTAATAGATTTTCAGAAGTTAGCAAATCACACAAAAAAGTATTCAATTTTTTTATAAGTAAATATGCTGATAAACTTAAAACAGAATTTGAAAATATTTCTTCCTTATCAACGCAATGCAAGTATGAAATAGATAATTTTGAAAATGAAAGGCAACCCCTACAAAATTGTTTTGACAATATTGATGAGCTAATCCAAAAAAATGAACTGATTAAATTGGAGGAAGAAAAATTTAAAACAAAACAATTTCAATTAGATGATTTAAAACTCAAAATGAAAAAATTGAATGCAGAAATAACTGAATTAACGGATTCAAAAAAATATAGGGAATCAAAAGAGGTATTAAAAAAAATTCAAGTACTAGATTTCGAAAAAGATAGTATTCATAAAGAGTTAATTAATGCTTTTAGCAGAGTGAGCCGAGCTATGAATAAATATTCTTATGGATTAAATCGATTAATTGTTCAAAGAATTGAACTAATGACAGAACAACCATGGAAAATATTTGAAGATTTTCATACTTATTTGGATTTAATAAAAGAAGTTAAAAATGCGATTAGTAAAGGTAAAATTATACTAAAAGAGTCAGAGAAAGTAGAAACTTATTTTGATAATATAATAAATTCTTTACCAGATTATAAAGAAAAGGAAGAAAAATTGAATAATGAAATTAAAAAATTGAATAGTAGTAAGAATATGCATATTATTTCTAAATTAAATGAATTAAAAAAAAAATATGCAAATTATAATGAAGAACTTCAATACATTGAATCATCGCTAAAAGATTCTCAAACCGAAATAGCAAAAAATAAAGAGGAATATGAGAATTTGTTAAACTCTATTGAAACTTATATTAATCTTATAACAAAAAACAAATATCATCTATCAATTTCGGAATAACTGTAATTTGAATTTTCAAAAGCTAAATTCATTTACTTAGACTATTGTTTTATTTGTCTTAATAACGGCCATACAATACAATGAAAGTAATGTTTATCCATTATGGTTTAGATTATTTCGTATATCGATCTCTTGTTGTCATAGTAAATAAAAGAGGATATTTTATTTTAATTAAATTTTTACCTTTTGCTAAACTTATTAATCATCCTTTAAGTTCCAATTTTTTCCTTTTTTAACATATAATATTTTATTCTTCACGTCATTAATATTAATAAATTTTATATTAATATAAAGTTATAATATTATTTTTAGCTGTTACTTTTGATTAAACACTTCTATAATAGGAATGCCAATTACTCATAGTCTATAAATAAATAACTGAGAAAGTTAATGAAAACATTGAAGAATTTTTCAAAACCTGTTAAAATTGGCATGACAATTTTACTTATTGGTGTAGCAGTAATGGCTTATGGGACATATTTAAATAGTGAGACACTTTCATATTATGCCTTACTGATTATTATTACTGGTCTTTTCATTTATCTAGCATACACTTTTAATTTTGCAAGTAAATCAAATTTGGATTATGCTAATAAAGAAAAAGGAAAAAAGAAGAAAAAATGATAAAGCTAAATCTACAAAGAGTCCAGAGGAATATTTAGAAACCTATTTTTTGGATTTCTTCTTGTAATTATATATTTGTTTACAGCATAAATTAGAATTAGTATGATCCAATTAAAATAAGCTAGACTGAATCTATTAAAATGTTTTTCATATTTTATTATAGTTTTCACAATCACTACTATAACCTTACCTTACCACAAACAAATCATAATCTTATTATCTATCACATTTAAGATACCCTCTTTTACTATTGAAAATAGATAACTATCCTCGCAGTACAGATTGACCGAAAGAACATGATTAAGTCATGGTGCGTAATATAGAGCAATACAATGTAATAAATAAAAATGACGGTTTAAAAAATATGAATTTTATAAGTGAATATTCTAACTGATAATAAGACTCTTAAGAAAGATAATGCTCCGCTGAGGAAAGAATTATAAAGTTGTTGCAAAAGAGATATAAATTCTATAATCAATAATAAAAAAAATTAACATCATGTTACTTATTAAGAAAAGCCGCATGAATAAATGCTGATTTGCATATCACTACGATTTATCTTTTATTATGATAAGATAACAAAACTATGTGACTCTGAGCTAACTATAAATCTTATAGTACAAAGTTTTTTTTTATTATCTTCTAATTTAATTTAGAACAAAAATAGAGAATATATAAGTGAATTCGATAAATATTACACCCATAATATAATTATATGCTACATTGTATAGGGAAAGTTTTAGATAGAAATGATAAATTGTATCTTTCTATATATAATCATCCTCGAAATTTTCATAAAGAAAGAAATAAATGTACTAGACTTTACATTGTAATTAGTTATACAGTAAACAACGTGGTTTATTAAGATGAAAACTTTTCTTGCTTCAACAATATCAGTTATTCTCCTTCTGACGGCAATAGTAATATTTGACGCCAATCTAGCTTTTGCAAAAAAAGGAGATTCCTCTTCAAAGAAAAAGATTGAATTGTGTTGTGCGTGGGGTAATTCCTTAGACGATGGGATCTTAACATTTTCTATTAACAATGGTGGATCAGACTTGGCTAAAATTGTCAAACTAGCTATTAATGATTGGGAAGAGGCCCTTGGCGGGGTAGAATTCAAATATGTAAAGGATGGTTCTGACGCAGATGTAGAAATTGACTTTAAAAAGGGTAAAGGAAAAAAAGTTGGAAAAACCGTGACGTTTTTCGATCATTTGGGATTTATTAATCAAGTAGATATTTCAATCTCAAAAAAATCATATGGTTTCACATTAGATAAACGTACTTTAGAACATGTTGCGAAACATGAAATCGGACATGCGCTTGGCTTAGGACATGCAAATTTTAAAGGTACCCTGATGTCACCCAATGTAGATAAAATTATAACAAAAATATCTGCATGTGAATTAGATTCTGTTAAGTATGCTAATAGTTGGAAATTCAATGAAGAGGATAATTCTCCACATTCTTTAGATAAAGATGATTTTAAATGTAAGAAAAAGTAACTTTGTCAAAAAAATAATTTTTACTTCATTATCAAATCTTTTATTCTGCATTTAGTATTTTAATTCTCTATCTTTGGAGAGCTATTTTAATACGTATACACGTTCTATCTGTAAAGTATATGATAAATTAAACAAAGCTTATAAGATTAGTCCTATTATTCTCAATTATGGATTATAATTCTCTAACGAAGGATATTATGAATCTGGATCAGAAAGTGCGATTTGCAGCTGTATGTGATGACTCCGGTGAGATCAAATACGGTGGTCAAAGAGAAGGAATTTCGAATTTATTGTCTCCAGAAGAAACTAAAAGATCCAATATCCAGGCTTTAGCCCGATGGTCTTTGCGTAATTCTCTTTCCTCAAAGATTGGAAGAGGACAATATGCTATGGCTGCATATGAAAAAATAAAACGTATCACTATTCCTTTGGAAAATGATCATCTTCTTTTAGTAACCACAGAGACAGATGCGGACCATGAAAAAATAATTAGTAAAATATTGTCATTAATTAAAACATCGCCTTAACATTATCTTTATTTTTCTTGTATCAATTTATTATATAATTTATGGACTTAAGCCTCATGTGACGCACCCACTCCTGATAGATTACCAGTAAAATCACCAGTAACTTTTATGACATCTTCTGGCTCAGCTAATTCATTAAGTAACTCTAGTGTAAGTCTCTGATTGGTTACATAATGAGTACCTTTATCATATATAGCTGGAGCCATTCCTGTTTTTCTGATTATAAATTCTCTT
>Ga0126306_10000056_pt1 | contig 31317 bp, 32 predicted proteins | sample Plot27_FD_92592 | JGI IMG/M metagenome (GOLD analysis project Ga0126306, IMG submission 92592) | Serpentine soil microbial communities from UC McLaughlin Reserve, CA, USA - Plot27 | ecosystem: Environmental > Terrestrial > Soil > Grasslands | place: USA: UC McLaughlin Reserve, Lake County... | reverse complement strand
TCAGACCAAAGGGGTGTGTGCGCATGAGCAAGCCGTTCAAGGGCACGATCGACGTCGATGATCGGGACTCGGTCCCGGACTGGGAGCCGTATCTGCAGCCGGTGGCTCCGCAGGGGGCACCCAGCGTCCTGTACATCGTGCTGGACGACACGGGCTTCTCGGCCATGGAACCGTGGGGTGGGCTGATCGAGACGCCGAACATCAACAGGCTGGCCGCGACCGGGCTGACGTACACGAACTGGCACACCACGGCGCTGTGTTCGCCGACCCGCTCATCCCTGCTGACGGGGCGCAACCACACGACCAACGGCATGGCCTGCATCGCGGAAGCCACCACCGGCTTCCCGAACTCCAACGGCCACATCCCGTTCGAATGCGCCACGATCGCTGAGGTGCTCGGCGAGCGCGGCTGGAACACGTACATGCTCGGGAAGTGGCACCTGGTCGCGGCCGACGAGATGAACATGGCGTCTACGAAGCGCAACTGGCCCGTGGGCCGGGGCTTCGAGCGCTACTACGGGTTCCTCGGCGGCGAGACCAACCAGTGGTATCCGGACCTGATCTACGACAACCACCCCGTCGACCAGCCCGCGACGCCGGAAGAGGGCTACCACCTTTCGACCGACCTCACGAACCGGGCGATCGAGTTCATCAAGGACGCGAAGGTGATCGCGCCCGAGAAGCCGTTCTTCATGTACTTCTGCCCCGGCGCGACGCATGCCCCCCACCACGCCCCAACGGAGTGGATCGAGAAGTACAAGGGGAAGTTCGACATGGGCTACGAGGCCTACCGCGAGCTCGTGTTCCAGCGCCAGATGCAGCTCGGGATCTTTCCCGCCGGCGCCGAGCTGTCGCCGCTCAATCCCTACGCCGAGGAGCAGAGCGTCGAGGGCAAGCCCTGGCCCGCGCTAGACGTCGTCCGTCCCTGGGACTCGCTGTCCGACGAGGAGCGGCGCCTGTTCTGCCGCATGGCGGAGGTCTACGCCGGCTTTCTCTCGCACACCGACCATGAAATCGGGCGGCTGCTGGACTTCCTCGAGGAGTCCGGGCAGCGCGAGAACACGATCGTCGTGCTGGTATCGGACAACGGGGCCAGCGGCGAGGGCGGGCCGAACGGCTCGGTCAACGAGAACAAGTTCTTCAACGGGATCCCCGACACCATCGAGGAGAACCTGAAGCACATCGATGACCTCGGCTCGACCGCCACCTACAACCACTACCCGGTGGGCTGGGCATGGGCGTTCAACACGCCGTTCAAGATGTGGAAGCGCTACAACTTCGAGGGCGGCGTGGCCGATCCGATGGTGATGTCCTGGCCGAACGGCATCGCCGCCACGGGCGAGCTCCGGCACCAGTTCCTCCACGCCACGGATGTTGTGCCGACGATCTACGACCTGCTCGGTATCGACCTGCCGGAGGTCGTCAAGGGCTACCCCCAGATCCCGCTCGAGGGCGTGAGCTTCCGGTCGACCTTCGAGAGCGACGACGTGCCGACGCCGAAGGAGACGGGCTTCTTCTCGATGCTCGGTTCCCGGGCGATCTGGCACAAGGGATGGAAGGCGGTGAGCGTGCACCCGACGATCGCCGGCTGGGGGAACTTCGATCGCGATCGCTGGGAGCTCTACAACACCGAAGACGACCCGACCGAGAGCCATGACCTGGCGGGCGAGCACCCCTCCAAGGTGCGGGAGATGATCAACCTCTGGTTCCACGCGGCCGGCCAGTACAACGGGCTCCCGCTTCTGGACAAGACCGCGGTAGAAGTCCTGGGCGATCCGAACCGACCCCAGGTTGCGCCGCCCCGGGAGCGGTACGTCTATTACCCCGATGCGGCCGAGGTGCCGGAGTCGGCGGCGGTCAACGTTCGCAACCGCAGCTACAGCATCGCGGTCGAGGTGAACATCGAGTCAGAGGACCCCTCCGGCGTGCTGTTCTCCCACGGTGCGCGGTTTGGCGGACACACCCTGTACGCGAAGGACCGCAAGCTCAAGTACGTCTACAACTTCGTCGGCGACAACGAGCAGCGGATCGAGTCGACGAAGGAGATCCCGACGGGAAAGGTGATCCTCGGGGCATCCTTCGTGCGCGACGGCAACACGATGCCGGCCACGGGCACCCTGTCGCTGTTCATCGACGATGAGAAGGTCGGCGAGAGCCAGATCACGACCCAGCCCGGCAACTTCTCGCTCGTCGGCGAGGGCCTGAACGTGGGACGCGACCCAGGCGAGCCCGTGACCGACGACTACCCGGGGACGAGCCCGTACGCCTTCACCCGAGGCACCATCAAAGAGGCGATCGTCGACATCTCGGGCGAGCACTTCGTCGATCTCGAGATGGAAGCGCTCGCGATCATGAAGCGCGAGTGAGCACCGCAAGGTTCGCAACGGACGCGCGCCCGCGCGACGGCTGCGATGCGCGTGCATCACCGATCCCGTACCTTGGCGCGTGGTCGGCGGGGCATTCACCGTCCTGATCGCGCTCGGTTCGGAGGGCTCGGGTACAGCGATGACCATGGCGATCATCGTCCTGCTGGCCAACGGCATCCTCCAGCGAGATGATCCAGCCGATCGCCTCGGCGCGGCGCTCGGGATCCACCCGCTCGCGGTCCTGATCGTCACCATCGCCGGCGGCAGCCTGTTCGGGCGATCGGCCTGATCCTCGCCGCGCCGCTGACCTCAGCGTGCGTGGAAAATCTCGTCGGACCTCGCGCGTGCGCGCGCAGCCGCGATTCGCGCCGCCGTGGGAAGGCGAGCGAACATCGGACTCGGCACCACCAGCGCCGGCGCCGACGGACTCCGCACCACCAGCGCGCGCGCCCACTTAGTCGGAGTCGGCGCGTGCTCGAGGCGTTCGGGTGGGGTTTCTCGCGCAGTCGTCTCTGCTCGTCGCAGGGCTCCTCGTCTGCTGGGTGACGGTGCCAGCCACCAAGCTCGTCGGAATCCTCGGCGGGTTCGGAGCCGGCGCGATGATCGCCGCGGTTTCGTTCGACCTGCTCCCGAGGCCGAGGCGCATATCGAGCCCTGGCAGACCGGTGGATCGTGCTACGCGACGGAGGCGGGCGCATCGACTCGCGGTCGGAAGGGACGCTCTTCCAGAGCGCCGCCGCGGCGCGCGCAGACGGCCGTGGCCTCCGGGATCTCGTGCCAGGCGCCGGGGAGGTCGGCGAACGGCTCGGAGACGATCAGCCGGTCGCCCTCGCTGAACCGCTGCAGACGCGGGTTGTCGGGGTGTAGGCGCGTTACGGTGTCGACGTCGGCCGAGGCGAACAGCGAACGCGCCGGACCCTCGGTGGCGTAGCGCACGGCCCAGAGGCAGGTGCCGTCGGAAACGCCGAACGTCCCCTGCACGGGCGCGGCGACGCCGTGCTCGCGCGCCGTCGCCTCGATCAGCCCGACGGTTTGCTCGAGCGCGCCGATCGGATCGGACTCGAGGCCGAACGTGAGCGCGAGGTGGAAGACGACCTCGGTGTCGGTGGAGCCGTGCACGTCGGCGAACTGGTCTGGCGCGATCGCGAGCATGACGTCGCGCCGCAGCAGGTGGAAGTCGGCGATGTAGCCGTTGTGCACGCACAGCCAGCCGTCGTGCCTGAAGGGATGGCAGTTGGTCTGTTGGATCGGCGAGCCGATCGCCGCCCGGACGTGCGCGAGAAACAACGGCGACTCGATGTGAGCGGCGAGCTCGCGCAGATTGGCGTCGCCCCAGGCGGGCGCGACGCTGTGATACACGCCCGGGCCCTCGCCGGCGCCGTACCAGCCCACCCCGAAGCCGTCGCCGTTGGTCGTCTCGGCGCCCATGCGCGAATGCAGGCTCTGATCCACGATGCCGTGCTGGGGCTTGAACAGCAGCTCGTCCATCAGAACCGGCTGGCCCAGCCACCCCATCCAGCGACACATTGCGCTACTCCCTTCAGATTTCGACGCAGTGTCGCGGCACGGCCGTCCCCGCGCGTCATCCGAACAGGATGAACCCGGGCGTCAGAAGACGGTGGCCCAGTCGTTCTTGACGCTGATCACGGTCCATCCGTCGTTGCCGGCTCGGTCGAGCGCGCGCTCGGCTCCTGCGGTGTAGGCGAATTCGCGATCGTCGTCGTCGTGCACGACGAGCAGGCGCAGGGATGGGTTGTCGTGGTGCTGGGTGAAGTGCAGCATCGGGACGTCACCGTTGGAGTTGCCGGCCGCCAGCAGCGGCCGCCGGCCGGTGCGACTCCAGATGCGGATCGGCTTCTGCGGGCCGTCGTCGAGGTAGTCGGCCTCCGCCCTGTGCGTGATCGTGCCGCCGCGCTCGTCGCTGGTGTACGCGAGCGCCGCACTGCTGCCGATCACGCGCTGGCGCGGAATGCCGTAGACGTCCTGGCTGATCGGTCGCATGAAGTCGCGGCCGCCGCCGGAGGCGATGTAGTTGCTGAACCCGTTGGCCTCCACGTAGTCGAGCAGCTCGATCATCGGCCGGTAGGCCGTTTCGAGGTAGTCGCGGCCCAGCGTCGGGTGCTGCGCGCGGCGCAGGAATGCGTCGGCTTGCGCCTCGAAGTCCTCCACGCTGATGCCGTCGTAGGCCGCCAAAACGCCGGCGGCCAAGACACGCACATTGGTTTCGTCGCCTGCGTAGTGCTCTGCGACGACCGCGCCCAGCCAGCCATAGTCGCGCTCATAGGCGGCCTTCCAGGGCTGGCTCTCGCGCAACGCCGGGTCGGCGTCGGCCATCTCCACCAGCCGGCGCAGGATGAAGTCCAGCTGGATCGGCATCGGCTTCTCGCACCACAGCGTGCCGTCATTGTCGAACACGGCCAGCCGCTCCTCGACCGGCACCGGCTCGCGGCCATCGTCGCCGGTGACCCGCGCGACGAACTCCACGATCGCTCGCTTCGCCGGGCCATCCCGCCAGGTCGACAGCCCGTCGGCGACGCCGGAGGACGCGTCTTCGGTGGTCGCCACGAACCGCACGCTAGGCGACATGGGCGGGCTCAGGCATCACCCCGACCGGATGATCGGTGGCGTCCGGTCACCCGGCCCGCCTCGCCTCGTCCCGATCGGGTGATGCGCAGCGAGGGCGAATTGCCGAGGCTCTCGGCGTGTGAACCTCGGCGGGTCGATCCTCATCATCGTCGTCGCGACGACCGCGGCGGTGACCGCGCTGCTGCTGGTCCGTCGCAACGCGCCGGAGGGAAGCTTCTTCAACGACGGCGACCGCGCCGCGGGCGTGTTCGGCGTGCTCGCCACCGGGTTCGCCATCCTCCTCGGATTCGTCGTCTTCCTCGCCTTCACGAGCTACGACTCGTCGCGGAGCGGTGCCGAGACCGAGGCGCTCACCGTGGGCCAGCAGTTCGAGACGGCGCAGTTCCTGCCGCAGGGCGTTCGCCGTCGACTCGGCGAGGAGCTCGTCTGCTACGGCCGTTCGGTCGTGTATCTCGAGTGGCCGCGGATGGAGGCCGGTACCGAGGGTGACGCGATCAACCCGTGGGGGACCGCACTGTTCAAGACGCTTAGGACCGCCAGCCCCAGAACCGCGCCCGAGCAGGCGGCATACGGCAAGTGGCTTGACCAGACCTCGGATCGCGAGACGGCACGGAACAACCGCATCCACGGTGCCGACGGCGTCGTCCCCGGGCCGCTCTGGCTCGTCCTGATCGCGATCGCGGCGCTCATCCTCGTCTTCATGATGTTCTTCGCGGACAGCGGCGAGCGCGCCGTCGTCCAGGCGCTGCTGATCGGCACGGTGATCACCGTCTTCGTGGCGACGCTACTGGTGGTCGAGTTCCTCAACACCCCGTTCGATCGCGGCCTTGGCAGCCTGCGGCCCGTCGCGATGCAGCGGACGCTCCGGATCCTGGAAGAGGAGCGGCTGGTGGTCAGCGACACGCGCCCGCTTCCGTGCGATGCGGCCGGAAGATCCCCGTCGGCGTGATGACCCCGAGCGCGAACGAGCGCGCCGCGTACTGGATCGACGTCGTGTCGACGGTCCTGCTGGCGCTGGCCACGGTGGCCACCGCGTGGGCCGGCTACCAGTCGTCACGCTGGCACGGCGAGCAGGCCGAGGCGCAGGCCCGCGCCACGGCGGCGCGAGTCGAGTCGGCCCGCTTCTCGGGCGTGGCGAACCGGCAGGACCAGATCGACGTAGCGCTGTTCATTCAGTGGGTGGACGCGCACACGCTGGGGGAGACCCGGCTCGCGGAGTTCTACCGCCGCCGGTTCCGTGACGAGTTCAGGCCGGCGTTTCAGGCGTGGCTCGCCACGAAGCCGCTCACCAACCCCGACGCGCCGCTGACCCCGTTCGCCATGCCCGACTACCAGCTGGCCGCCACTCGGGAGGTCGACCGGCTGGAGGCGAAGGCTGCGGTCGCGGCCGAGGTGGCGAGAGAAGACATCGAGCGCGCCGACAGGTATGTGCTGGCGGTGGTCCTCTTCGCGTCCTCGCTGTTCTTCGCCGGCATCAGCACGAGACTGAGAACGCAATGGGGCGAAGCCGCGATCCTCGGGCTGGGATGTGTGCTCTTCATAGGGACCGTGATCTGGATCGCCACCTTCCCGGTGAGCGTGGCGGTCTAGCCGGCGGGTCAGCCCTGCGGGACGAGCGGGATGCGCCCTCGGACCTGGGTGCCGCGACCGGTATCGCCCGGTCGGCGGCCGCGCCGCCGCCGCGAGCCGTCAGGCCGCGCCGGCGGCTCGGGGCGTCGGTCCCCTGAGCGCGCCGATGATCCACAGGAGCGCGGAAGGAAGGGGCCGACGACGAACAGGACGGTGTGGCCCTTGCGCAGCGTCGCCACGCCGAGCGAGATGAGCGCTGCCAGGTACTGCGCAACGAGCAGGATCCAGAGGAACGTCGACATGTGTTGGCTCCCTTCAGGTCGGAGCAGGCGTCCGGGCGGACGACGGCGGGTCGAATCTTGTGCACCGCACGAACCGGGTCATCACCCGGACCGGGTGAAACGGTCGCTTAGGCCCGTCCCCGCCAACTGCGTGCTCCACCGCCGCGACCGCGGCGACGTATGCCGCGTGGGTGCCCAGGCTCGTCGCCATCGTGTCGGCCGGCCACCGCCACGGCGGCGGTGTGCGGCCGAGCAACGGGAACAACGTCATCGTCGCGGTGATCAGCGTTCCACCGAACACCGCGCTCGCCCACGGCTCCCCGGCTGCGCGACGCGGCTGGCCGTGAAGCAGTCCGAACGCCGAACCGTAGCTCCAGCGCAGCAGGAGCCCGAGGTCGCGCTCCTCGCGATCCGTGACGTGCGGCAGGTGCATCACGGCCGCGACGATCTGGCCGGGGACGAGCGAGTCGTCGTAATCGAGCGGTCCCTGCCGGCGCTTGCGCAGCCGGCGTTCGCAGGCGTAGGCGAGCGTCATGGTCGCTGTGCCGGCGGCGCCCGCGATCACGCTCCGGAGCGGCCACGCGAGTGTCATGCGTGCACGTTGGTGTCGGGCCGTCTCACGACGTGGCGCGGCGGGCGCATGCGACGGCGAAGTCTGCGGCATCGATCAGTCCCAGGTTCAGTGCGACAACCAGCGCCTCCACCTGGCCGATCATCCGCTCACGTTATCCCGCACAGCTCGAGCGGCATGTCCGGCTCGACGCGCTGCGCTGGTCGCGCTCGACGCGTGACCAGGAGGAACCATGCGACGACGCGCCATACCATCGCTCGTCACCCACGTGGCGGCGCGCCGACGGCGATCAGAAAGAGCGATCCCCCGATGGTCATCGCCGCATTGCAGAGCATGACCGGCAAGCACGCATCATCTGGTTCGGATGACGGCAGCGACCGGACCAGCCGACGGAAGGAGCTCGCCGTGCTCCTGGATGTCCGCTTGGGGGAGGACGACGGGTTCGCGGTCGCCCGGGCGCTGGCCCGCTCGTGCCCGGGCGCGGCCGTCCTGTTGATCTCCAACGACGACTATTGCCACCGCACGGCGCGGTGGAGGCGAGCGGCGCGCGGGGGTTCATGCTCAAGTCGCAGCTCGCCGTCGCCGACCTGGCGGCATGCTGGCGACGCGACGGCGAGCAGCCTGTTTGAGATCTCAGTAGCCGGTGCCCGTCTTGACCCGCTTGCGGTCGAGCTCGTGGAGGCCGCCCTTCTTGCTCAGCGTCTCGCACGCCTGCGCGAGGTCGTCCGCGAGCGTGGTTGTCAGTGAGTGACTGAGCGTCAGCTTCACCAGCGCCCGCATGATCGTCACGTGGTCCGCGTTCGGCGGCAGCGTGTACGCGGGGACCATCCATCCGCGCTCGGACGCCAGCTGCGAGGCGACGTCGAACTCGTCGTAGTCGTGCTCGCCCGCGAGCTGGAAGGCGACAAGGGGAAGCGTCTCGTCGTCCTGCCCCCCGATCAGCCGGAACGCGCCGATGTCGCTGACGCGCTGCGCCAGCGTGCGCGTGTTCGCCTGCATCGTCTCCATGACGAAGCGGTAGCCCTCGTGGCCGAAGCGGACGAAGTTGTAGTACTGCGCGAGCACCATCGCGGCGCCGGTGGAGAAGTTGAGCGTGAACGTCGCGTCGCGCTTGCCGAGGTAGTTCTCGTAGAAGACGAGGTCCTCCGGCAGGTCGCTGAGCTCGCGGAACACCAGCCAGCCGATCCCGGGGTACACGAGCCCGAACTTGTGCCCTGAGACGTTGATCGAGCGCACCTGCTCGAGCCGGAAGTCCCACTCGGAATCGGGGTAGAGGAACGGCCACACGAAGCCGCCGCTCGCCCCGTCCACGTGCATCGGGACGTCGAGTCCGCGGTCGTTCTTGAGCGCGACGAGCAGGTCGTTGATCCCGTGGATGTCGTCGGCATGCCCGGTGAACGTCGTGCCGAGCACCGCGGCTACGCCGATCGTGTTCTCGTCGACATGCGGCTCGACGTCCTCGGGCCCGATCGTGTACTTGTCGCGATGCAGCGGGATGATGCGCGGCTCCACGTCGAAGTAGCGGCAGAACTTCTCCCACACGACGTGCACGTCGCCGCCGAAGACCAGGTTCGGGCGCGACGTGTCCTTGCCCGCCTCCTCGCGCCGGCCGCGCCACTTCCACTTCAGCGACAGTGCGCCGAGCATGATCGCCTCGGAGGACCCCTGGGTGCGCGCGCCCGTCGTCTCGCCGGGGGCGTGGAAGAGGTCCGCGAGGATGCGGATGCAGCGCTGCTCGATCTCCGCGGTCTGCGGGTACTCGGCGTGGTCGATGAAGTTGCGGTGCAGGTTCGCCGCGATCACGCGCTGGGCCTCGGGCTCCATCCAGGTCGTCACGAACGTCGCCAGGTTGCGTTCCGGGATGCCGTCGAGCACGAGGTCTTCGGCGATCAGCCGCATCGCGTCGACGGCCGGCATCCCGTGCTCGGGCAGCTGGCGATCGGGCGCCGCCTCGAGCAGGAAGCGGTTGCCATATCGCCCGGCGAGGGCGTCGAGCTCATCGATCACGGCCGACATCGGATACCTCCACGGAGACGAGCGCAGGCTGCGCTGGATCGCCGATCATCGGAGCATCTCCGGGCGCTGACATCACCTGATCCGCATGATGCGGCCGCGACTGCACGCGGGTGGAATCGGCCGCGTGAGCGCGTGGCTGATCGTCGCCGATGGGACCGCGGCGATGGACGCGGAGGATTTCCTCGTCGTCGTCACCGTGGCCGCGATCGGGGGCACCATCGCGGCGCTGCTCGGCGGCCGGGGCGTGCTCGTCCCCGCGGTCGTCATCGAGCTGCTGCTCGGGGTCCTGATCGGGCCGCAGGTGCTCGGGCTCGACACGTCGGAGTTCCTGGCATTCTTCTCCGACCTGGGGCTCGGGATGCTGTTCTTCTTCGCGGGCTACGAGCTCGACCTGCGCCGGATCGCCGGCACCCCGCTCCGCCTGGCGGCCCGGTAGCGGCGAGCACGCCGCACGATCGACCCGGACCCGGCCTTCTCGCTGCGGATCCTCGTCGACATCGCGATCCGCGCACTCTCGCCCGCGGTCAACGACCCCACCACCGCGGTCCAGGTCCTGGACAGGATCGAGGACCTGCTCGTCAACCTCTACCGCCGCCGCCCGGGTCCCTCGCTCGTGCTCGACGACGACGGCGAGCCACGCGGCCGCGTGCCGGCGCCGACGTGGACCGAGTATCTGGAGCTCGGGCTCACCGAGATCCGCCACTACCGCGCGGACTCGATCCAGATCGGGCGGCGGCTGCAGGCGGTCTACGACCGGCTGGCGCAGGAGATCGCCGACGATGCGACGGCCCGCGTGGAGCTCGAACGCCGGCGCCTGGACGCGGCGCTCGGCGCGCGGTTCATCGACGCGAGCGAGCGGGCCCTGGCCGCCCGGCCCGACCGCATGGGCTGGGCGCGGGCGGCTGAGGACCCGCCGGCGCGTCACCGGCGACGGCGGGCGACGCGCCGTGCCGTGCGCCGGGCAACTCTGCGCGATGCGAACATGCTTCTCACCTCCGGGCCGGGGTCTCGAGGGCGTGCGCGTCCTTCTCGTGGGCCGCGAGCAGCCCGATCTCGACGAGATCGAGCGGGCTGATGAACGCGTCGCCGAGGCGGGATCCCCCCGCTCTCGCGACCGCGTCGCGCAGACCGATCGCCCAGTGGTGCTCGACGAGGATGAGCGCGGCGGCCGAGTCCGGGGAATGTCCTCCAAGACGTCCCACTCCTCGCCGGCGAGCAGGTCGACGCCGTTCGCCATCGCCTCGGCGCCCGCGAGCGCGCCCGCTTCGGCGCCCTCCTCGCCCTCGATGCCGAGGCCGATCAGCGCGCCGATCGTGCTGCCGAACTCGATCGCCTCGTCGGTCGACAGGTTGCTGAGGTGCTGGACCTCGAGCTCGCCGTCGGCGTCCTTGTAGACCGCGAGCGAGTCGATCACGCGCACCGTGTCGCTCTTCCGCAGCCGCTCGAGCTCGGCGATGATCTCGCCACGGAAGTCCGGGTGGTCGAACCCCAGGACGATGAGTTGCACAGGTCCGATCGCCATCCCGTCACTCCCTTGCCGCTGGTGGGTACGTCGCCATACTCGGCGGCCGCCCGCGCGGCCCGCATCATCCGATCCGGGTGATCGGGACGCCACCGCCGCCGAGCGGACCGGTGCCCAGTCGGCCATGGCACCGTTTCTTAAGGAATCGGCCGCCCGGTTGACTGCGGTCCGAGCCGCCGACATAGTGGATCGGTACGTGACCGAATCCGCCGCCGAAGACGTCGCAGCGCTCCCGGATCAGGTACCGGGGTCACGACCGATCCGGGTGGTGCTCGCGGACGACAGCTACCTCATGCGCGAGGCCATCACGCACGTGCTGGAGTCCGAGCCCGGGATCGTCCTGGTTGCCACGTGCGACGACGGCGAGTCGCTCCTGGCCGCCGTGGATGCTGAGCGACCGGATGTCGTATTGACCGACATCCGCATGCCGCCGTCGGGCGACGACGAGGGGATCACGGTCGCGAACCGGCTGCGCGAGACGCACCCCGAGATCGGGGTGGTCGTCGTGAGCCAGTACGCGAACCCGCGGTACGGGGTGGCGCTGCTCGAGGGCGGCTCCGAGCGGCGTGCCTACCTGCTCAAGGAGCGCCTCCATGACCGCACCCAGCTCGTGGGCGCGCTCTCCACCGTCGCCGACGGCGGATCGGTGGTCGACTCGAAGGTGGTCGAGGCGCTCATCTCGGCGCAGGTTCGCGCCGAGGATTCACTGCTCGCCCAGCTCACGCCGCGCGAGCTCGATGTCCTCGCCGAGATCGCCCAGGGCAAGAGCAACCACGCGATCGCGGACCGACTGGTGCTGTCCAAGCGCGCCGTCGAGAAGCACATCAACGCGATCTTCCTGAAGCTCGAACTCTCGCAGGACGAGGACGTCAGCCGGCGCGTGAAGGCCGCGCTGATCTATCTCTCCCAGCGCTAGCCGGTCCGGCTCGGCGCCCTCAGTAGGTTCCGGCGATCCCGGGGTGGGAGGCGGATACGGGCCTTCGGGTCATGCCGGCCACGATCCGGCGAGGTGGGCGGGTCGCTGCGCGCGCGAGCTCCGCGGCGGGACGAAGGGCACGATCTCCACGTGCCCGCCTCCCACGACGGCGCAGCTGGCTTCGGGCACCTCGTGCCAGGCGCCCTCGAGGTCGCCCAGGGGCTCGGAGACGATCAGGTGCGTCTCGTCCGAGATGCGGTCGAGCACGGCCAACGACGGGTACAGCCGGCGAAGCGTCGGTACGTCGGTGGTGACGAAGACCGATCGCGACCGGCCCTCGCTCGAGTAGCGGAAGCCCCACATGCGCTCGCCGTCCGTCGTCGCGATCGTCATCTGGATCGGATGCTCGGTGCCCCGCCGCCGACTGGCGGCCTCGACCAGTCCCACCGCTGCTGCGACGGCGGCGGGCGGGTCGTCATCGAGCCCGAAGGTCAGCGCGAGGTGGAACAGGACCTCGGAATCCGTCTGGCCGTCGATGGACGGGTACAGCGACGGGTCGATGTCGAGCACCAGATCGCGTTTGACCCTGTGGAAGTCGTGGATGAGGCCGTTGTGCATGAACAGCCAGCGGCCGCGGCGGAACGGATGGCAGTTCGTCTGCTGCACCGCCGTGCCGCTCGACGCGCGGATGTGGGCAAAGAACAGTGGCGACCGCACGTGTGCGGCGAGCTCGCGCAGGTTCGCGTCGCTCCACGCCGGCTCGACGCTGCGGAAGACCGCGGGGCGCTCTTCCGCGCCGTACCAGCGACGCCGAATCCGTCCCCGTTCGTCGTCTCGGCGCCGAGCCGGGAGTGCAGGCTCTGCTCGACCAGCGAGTGCGCGGGCGCGTAGAGCGCGTCCCGGAGAAGGATCGGCGAGCCGGAGTAGGCGAGCCAGCGACACATGGCGGTTCCTTTCAGCGTCCGGCGCCCGACGCTACGGCCGTCGCGGAGCCGCCGCATCGTCCCGGAGGGGTGATGTCATGCAGGTGATCTCAGGCATCCATCCGCATCACGGCGGGCGGCATCCAGCGTCGGTCAAGCACCTCCTGCTCCGGCCAGCACAGGACCAGCAGCAGGTTGAACGCGCCGGGCGGGGCGGGAAGCCAGTTTGGCACGGACCCGAATGGGTCCGCGTGCTGGATCCGGATCGTCAGAGCGCCATCGGGCTCGAGTACCAGGTCGTTCCAGTCGCCGATCGAGTAAGGCTCCACCGGGTTGTCCACCAACGACTGTCTCGCGTCGTACGTCGTGAGCGTCCAGAACCCGTGAACCGGCGGCAGCTTGCCGGGCGAGAACGGGATGGCGTAAGCGTGGCGGCCGCTGAGCTCCCGGCCGTCGGCGTCGGTCTGCGCGAGCGCGGGGAGCTCGTCGTCGGCCCGTCCGGACTCCAGGCCCGCGCAGGCGGCACCGGCTCTGCTGAGGTAGTCCGTCCCGTACTGGCCGAGCCGGTAGCGGATGTGCCAGGCGCCGATCGCGTCGCCCGGCGGCGACTCAGCCGCCGCCACCACGCGCGCGAGCCCGCGGGCGGCTCCCTCGGCGACGGCGCGCTGCACGTGGTGGCTGAGCCGCGGCCAGCCGATGTCGCCCTCGACAAGCAGCCCGAGCCGCCGCATGCGGTCGACGATCGCGCGATCCTCCAGCCGCGGCGGGTTGTCGCGCATCTGGTCGGCGAGCTCGGAGAAGAACGCCGGCGCGTCCAGCCGCTCGACCTGCTCGATCGGCGGCGTGCGGCCGCCCGGGCGCTCCAGCGCCTCGTCGACCGGACCTTCGGGTAAGAGCGGCGCCAGCCCATAAGCGTTCTGCACGGCATGCGCGTCGGCGCATCCGCCGTCGCCGTCGACCTGCGTCAAGCCCGCGATCCGGATCAGCCGCGTCGGCGCGCTGATCGCCAGGGCGCCCGGCGGAATCGGGGCGCGGTTCGCACCCGGGCCCGCGATGACGTAGGTGCCGCAGCCCGTCCCCGTCGTGCGCGCGCCGACGGAGGCGAACACGTTGGTCCAGAGATCGATCAGCGACAGCGCGTAGAACCGCCCGTGCATCTCAGGCACGGTGAGCGCCACTGGCGTGTCGCCGAGATCGAGCCACGCGCAACTGCGCAGCGTGCTCGCGCGCGGGCCCGGCGGCCGCCCGGCCGTCACCTCCGGCACCTCGCGCGCGTGCACGAAGGTGTTCAGGGGTGCACGCATCCGCACGTGATCCGGCTCCCGCACCGCCGTCATCCAGGCCCTCATGCGGTTCATCAGCACGAGCGGATAACCGAACACGTAGCCCTCCGCTGCGACTGCTGCGGCGTCGGTGACGCTCACTGAGCGAGACAAGGCCATCGATCGACTCGTGGGCGACGGTAGGTGGGGCCGACCGCGGCCGCATCGTCACAAGTGGGTGAAGTGCCGCGCGCGCTGATCGGCATTCCTCCGACAGCACGTGTCCGGCCCTTGGTGCCAGCCGACCCACGACGTGCTGGCGCGCGCCCTTGCGGCGAGGTTCCCGCCGCACGGATGCTCACACCATGACGTCTGCTCTCATCGTCGATTCCGTGAAGCCGTCGTTCCGGCTCTGGAGCGCCCGTCCGCAACCGCTCGGCCACATCGTCCGCCGGCCGGCGCTGGTGCAGCGACTGGCGGATCCCGAGGCAGCCCCGCTGGCCGTGCTCGTCGCGCCCGCCGGATACGGGAAGACCACGCTGCTGCGCGAATGGGCGAACCGCGACCCCCGGCGCTTCGCATGGGTGACGCTCGACGAGCGCGACGACGGCGACCGCCTGCTCGACTCGGTGGCATCCGCGGTGGACGCCGCCGTGGGCGATGACAGGGAGGCGGCCTTCGTCCTGGTCGTCGATGACGCCCACACGATCCATCGGCGCGCCGGACTCGACGCGCTCGCGGCGGTCGCAAACGACCTTGCGCCGCACGCCAGGCTGGCCCTGGCGTCACGTCGGGAGCTTGCGCTGCCCGTCGCGCGGCTGCGTGCACAGCGGCTCGTGACCGAGATCGGCCCGCGCGACCTCGCGATGACCCGGTCGGAAGCCGGCAGGCTCCTCGCCGCCGCGGGCCATCGGCTCGACCCCGAGACGCTCGACGCGCTGCTCCGGTGCACGGAGGGATGGCCGGTGGCACTGGCGCTCGCCGCGCTGTACCTCGGCGACCGTGGCAGCCGCCCGAACCTCGCGCGCTTCGGCGGGGCTGACCGGCTGGTCGCGGAGTACGTGCGTGAGGAGATGCTGGGCGAGCTGCGGGACGACGAGCGGGCGTTCGCGGTCCGAACCTCCATCGTGGACACGCTCACGGGCTCGCTCTGCGACGCGCTCCTGGACCGGGACGACTCGGGCACCGTCCTCGCGGCGCTGGCCACGGAGGGTCTCGTGCTCCCCGTCGACCGCACTGGCGAGCGGTACCGCTACCACCGGCTGGTGCGCGACACGCTGCGCGCTGAGCTCCGGCGGCGCGAGCCCGACGTCGAGCCGGCGCTCCACCGCCGCGCGCGCAGCTGGCACGAGTCGGCGGGCGACGTGGATCGAGCCGTGCACCACGCGGTGTCCGGAGGGCAGTTGCGCGTGGCCGGCGACCTCGTCTGGAGCCACATCGCCACGGCAGCCGCCGATGGCCAGCCCGGAGCACTGGAGCGATTGCTGAGCCGCTTCACCGACTACCAGATCTCCCGCGAGCCCCGGCTCGCGCTGGCGGCGGCCGGATGCGAGCTGGTCCGGGGCCAAGGTCAGCTCGTGGCGCATTGGGCCTCCGTGGCTGCGGACGCACCGCGACCGCCAGGACCCCGCGGAGCTGTCGAAGCGGGTGTCGCATTGATGCGGGCGGCGATCGCCGCCGGCGGGCCGGCACAGATGCGCGACGATGCCGGATGGGCTTACGAGCTCCAACCGGCGGGCGGTGCCGGCCGTGCGCTCGCCTGCTTCCTCGGGGGCGTGGCGAGCCACCTCCTCGGGGATCGCGACGAGGCAACGACGTGGTTCGAGGAGGGCGCGCGCAACGCGGCGGTCGCCGCCCCCCACGTCCACGCCCTGTGTCTCTCCGGACTCGCGGCGCTGGCGCTCGAGCGAGCGGACTGGGACGAGGTGACCGAGCTCAGCGCTCGTGCGCGAGCACAGGTCGACCGGCACGGTCTGGGCAACGCCCCAACGAGCGCGCTCGTGTTCGCGGTCTCTGCCGTGGCGCGCGCGCATCGAGGGCGGATCGAGGACGCCCAGAAGGATCTCCAGCAGGCCGCGCGGCTGGAGGCCGTGGTCACTGACCTCGCCCCGTGGTATGGGACCGAGGTGCAGATCCTGCTGGCCCGTGCCGCGCTCCGGCTGAGCGACGTGTGCGCCGCGCGCGCGCATCTGAACGAGGCCGGCCGCCGGCTCAAGCGCGTGCCGGAGGCGGTACCGCTCGAGGAATGGCTGGCGGAGACGCGGGCGCAGCTCGAGGCGTTCATGCCGCCCGCGAGCACGCAGTCCGCCTCGATGACCGTGGCCGAGCTGCGCGTCCTGCGGTTCCTGCCGACGCACCTGTCCTTCCGCGAGATCGCGGAGCGAACGCAGGTCTCGGCCAACACCGTCAAGACGCAGGCGAACGCCGTCTATCGCAAGTTCGGCGTCGCCTGCCGTTCCGACGCGGTGGCGATGGCGCGCAGCTGCGGCCTGGTCGACGACGGCGCCGGGCCGCTATGCGGCGCCGCCGACCATCGCGGCGCGGAGCATTCTGCAGCTCACGGCGCCAGCTCCAGAGCAGATCGTAACCCCAGCCGCCCCGATGATCGTCTCGGCGGGCAGGGGCAGCCGCGCGGGGGACAGGATGAACGGCCGCGCCTGCGGTCCGCCGAGCCCGCCGTGGAACGAGATCAGCTCCTCGAACGGCACCCCTCGCCGAGCGTCGGGTCGTAGAAGCTGCCGACCATGATGTCGGCCACGTTGCTGAAGCGGTCGGTGCGCGCGAGGTGCTGCGCCGCGGTCGGCGAGAAGGCGGCGAGGGGGTCCTGTCCCTCCACTCGGCCGTCCTCGAGGTGGCGCACGCCCGCGGCGCCAAGGACGATCCCGCCGTGCTCCGCCGAGTGGACGAGCAGCCACCCGACGTGGGGGTGCGCCCGAAGCACCGGGATCAGCCTGGGATGGCGCTCGTCGATCTCCTCGCGAGTGAGCCTGCGACGGAGCTCCATCAGGTAGACGAGGCCGAGATTCCCCGAGCCCAGCACGACGACCTCGCGGCCGGAGGCGTCGTTCTTGGGCCGCTTCTTCCCGGGCCGACGTCCCGTGGCCTCGCCGACGGCGTGCTGCACCATCGCGCTCTGCTCGTCGCCGCCCGCAAGACCCGACACCCGCCCGCGGCCTCTCCCGAGAGCAGGTTGCCGCGGCTCGCGCCGCCGTCCGTGAGCAGCCCGGCGCCGGACGCGGGCCGCTGCTCGATCGCGGCGCAGTCGGCGGTGGAAGAGCAGGCTACGATTCCCGCGGTCTTCTTCTCAACCCACCGGAACGCCGGGATGTCTTGGTTGGAGCCCAGCAGGATGCCCGCCTGGCAGGCGCCGATCTGCGACGAGAGGTCGGTCTCCCACTGCGTGAGCCGGTAGCCGTCCTCCGCGATCCACCGCGCCATGTTGGGCGCGCTTTCCGTCCCGCATCGCATCGCGCAGCACCGGGAGCGCCAGTCCGTCGATCTCCAGGAACACGATGCCGGGCACGTCGGTGACCGCGTGCGCCCCTTGGCGGCGCGCGATCCGGCCCGTGACCCGCAGGTTGTACTCGTCATCGTCGTTGGTCCCGATGATCACCTGGAGGATCAGGCTCACCGCCGCGATGAGGAGCGCGGCGAGCAGTGCGTCGCCGAACGAGTCCACCCGGATGTCGTCGGGCAGCAGCTCGCGGGCGAGGAGCAGCAGGAGCGCGTCCGCGACCAGGACGATCAGGAAACCGGCCACGAGCATGAACGGCAGCCGCAGCGCGGCCAGCAGGGGCGGCAGGACGGCGTTGAGGGCCGCGAGGAGCGCGGCGACCACGAACGCAGCGCCGGTCCCCTCGAGCGCCACACCCGGCACGATAGGCGCTGCCGCCCACACCGCCGCGGCGGCGACCACCCAGGAGATCAGCGTCCGCAGGCTGCCCAGCCGCGGCGTCGCGGGCTGCCAGCGAACCTGTTCGCCGTAGGGGATCGCCGCCTCCATGCGCATCAGACGACGGCGGGCTGCTGCTCCGCGCGCGCGATCGCGTCGAGCGCGTCGCGCTCGGCCTCGTCCCAGTCGCCGAACTGGCGCTTGAGCGTGTGGTCCCGCGCGCGCGTGGCCGCGCGCTCGATCGCCTCGGCGTCGGTGTCGACACCGATGACCACGAGCGCGGTGGTCCCCGGCTCGAGCATCGCGCCGATGTCCTTCGCGTCGCCGCGGCTGGTGCCGTGCGCGAGATGCCCGAACCATGCGCCCAGGCCCGCGCCGGCGCCCGCCATGCCCGCGTAGCTCACCGCCGGCAGCAGGAACGGGAACACCACCGCCGCGCCCGCGCCGGCCGCTAGTCCGATCCACGCGCCGTGCTTGACGGGCTTCTCGGTCTTCGTGACCTTCACCTCGCCGTCGGGGCGGTGGACGATGATCGCCGAGTCGTAAGAGCCGATCGTGCCGCGGCCGTGCAGCGCCTTGATCGCGTCGTAATCCATCTCGGCATCCGCGCTGCTGTCGTAGATGCCTGCGTAGAAGAACATCGGCTTGGCCATGGGGCCTCCTTCGGGACGTTGTCGCGGCATGTTCGGACCGCACGCCGCGCGCGACATCCTCCGATCCGGGTGATCCGCGAGGGGCAGTGCGTTACGGACCGGCCTACCCGTTCCGGATGATGTGCGCCTTAGTCGGAAGCGCCAGCGTCTACCCTCATCGAGCAGAAATGCCCATGCTCAGATCCGAGTCAGAAAGCGAGAGCAACACGATGAGCAGCTTGGGTGGCGGACGGCGGGTTTGCACAGTTCGGGCGGTCGAACCGTGACCTCGCCGATTCTCGTCGCGTATCCCCCGAAGTCCGCCGACAGCAGCACGATTGCCTTCGCCGCGGAGGCGGCCCGGTTGACCGGCGCACCACTCGTGATCGTCTCGGTTCAGCCTGGCGGATCGGTGCTGGATCGCCTGTCCGGCGGGGAGTTCGAGATGCACGCGGATCCCGAGGATCCTGATCTGCTCGCCAGGCTCGAGACCGCGACGGCGGCGCGCGGCGTGCAGGCCGAGGTTCGCGTGGTGGAGCACAGCACGCCGGCGCGCGGGCTCGCCGGCGCCATCGAGGAGTTGCGGCCGCGGCTCGTGGTCCTGGGCTCCACGCACCGCGGAAGGCTCGGACGCGTGCTGCCGGGCAGCACCGCCGAGCGCCTCATTCACGGTGCACCCTGCCCCGTCGTCGTCGTGCCGCGCGGCCATGCGATGCCGGCCGCGGGGCTGCGGAGCATCGGGGCGGCGTTCGTGCCGACGGACGAGGGGCACACAGCCTTGCGGGTCGCTGCTCGACTCGCCAAGGCGGCCGGCGCGCGTTTGATCGCCGTCACGGTCCTCAGTCCCAAGCACGCCGAGGAGCAGGCTCCGGGGCTCTTGGCCGCGTCCACCGGCGATCAGGACCTCAGCGAGAATCGCTACGCACAGCACCGCCTGGTCGCCCAGGACGCGCTGGAGGCGGCTATCGCTGAGGTCTCGGAGGGAGTCGCGACCGAACCTGACGTGCTTTTCCAGGACCCGGTCGAGGGCCTCACCGCCGCATCGCATCGACTGGATCTCATCGTTGTCGGATCACGCGCGTACGGGCCCCTTCACGCCGTGATGCTGGGCGGGGTGTCGCGAGGCGTCATCGTGGAGGCGGCCTGTCCCGTCCTGGTGCTGCCCCGGGGCGCGGAGGCAGCAGCCGACGGGCTTGGCGCCGTAGAGGCGCGGGAGCGCGCCACCAGCTGACCGCCGGCTAGCAGGAACGGGAACACCACGGTCGCGCCCGCGGCCGGCCGCCAATCCGAGTACACGCGCCTCAGCGCGTGTACTCGTCCAACCGCTCGCGGTCGCATTGGTCGCCGTGCATCCGCCCGTCCTCGCGCTCTGGCGCCGCGCCGGAGCGTTCGACGCCGTCAGCGCCGACGCGGTCTACGAGACGGTCGATCAAGCGGTGGAGGCGCTCGCAGGCCGCGGCGCGCAGTTCATCCCGTTCGGATGACGGCGCTGCCACGCGTCTGTGCAAGCGTCGCTGAGAGTGAGCCTCATGCGCGTGCCCATTCCCCCGCTCCGCCGCACCGCCGGCGCCGCGGCCGGCCTCGTGTCGCACGCGGCCGGCGAGGTCGCGCTCGCCGCGCTCGACGTGCTGCTCGCCTCCAGGGCGACCGACAAGGCGATCAAGCGGATCTCCGTGCACGTGATCGAGAGCCCGGAGCTCGAACGGCTCATGGCACGGTCGCTCGAGAGCCCTGCCATAGAGCGCCTCGTCGCCGCCGCGGTGGACAATCCGGCGACCGAGCGGCTGATCGCCGCCGCGGTCGACAATCCGGCGACCGAGCGGCTGATCGCCGCCGCGGTCGACAATCCGGCGACGGAGCGGCTCGTGATGCGCGTGATCGACAGCCGCCTGCTCGACGAGATCGTCACGCGGCTGCTCGAGAGGGAGGAGTTGTGGCTGGCGGTCGAGGAGATCGCCCGCAGCCCGGCGGTCACCGAGGCGATCACCCAGCAGAGCCTGGGCTTCGCCGACCAGGTCGCCGCCGGCGTGCGCCAGGGCTCGACCGGCGCCGATGCGTGGCTCGAACGCGCCGCGCGGCGCGTCTTGCGCCCGCGTCGTGGCGGCGAGGGTCCCGCGGGCGGGCCGGCTGAAGTCCCGGCGCAATGAGCGGCGGACGCGACCTCGCGGAGGACGCGGACCGGCGGGCACGGCACATCGCGGCGGCGGCCCGCGCCCAGGCCGCGGCCGCCGCCCGCGTCCGCGCCGGAGCTCGCGCGAGGCCGAGCACCACGACGGATGCCGAACGCGCCGGCGCCTACGCGGGGCTCGTGACCCGGGCGGTCGCATACTCGCTCGACCTCGCCCTCGTCAACGTGGTCGCGTTGCTCGTCGGGGCCGCAGTGGCGCTCGTCACCTCGGTGCTGCACCGGCTTCCACATGGGCTCGAGACGGCCCTCGGGGTCGCGCTGGCATGCACGTACGTCGTCTGGCTGGTCGGGTACTTCGTCGCGTTCTGGTCGAGCAACGGGCAGACGCCCGGCGATCGCGTGATGCGCATCCGCGTGATCGACGCACGCGGTACGGGCCGGATCGGGGTCGTGCGCGCGGTCGTGCGCTTCGTCGGCGTCGTGCTGGCCACGATCCCGCTGCTCGCCGGGTTCCTGATCATGCTGTGGGACGACCGGCGGCGGTGCCTGCAGGATCGCATGGCCCGCACCGTCGTGGTCCACGCGCCGCCGCAGCCGCGCATCGTGCGCCAACGGATCCCGCCGGAGCCGCCGTGAGCCCGCGCGACGTGGCCAGCCGCGCCCTCGATCGCCGGGAGGGCGCCGCGGCGATCGCCGCGCGCGCTTGGCGTTGGTTTCAGGGCACGCTGGGCGGCCGGTTCGTCGAGGCCTGGTTCGAGCTGCGGGTCATCGAGCGCGCGCTCGCGCTCGCTTCCAAGCTGTTCATCGCCATCCTGCCGCTGAGCATCCTCGTCACCGCGATCGTCAGCGGGCAGGCGTTCGGCGACGAGCTCGTCTCACGGTTCGGGCTGACGGGAGGGGGCGCGAGCGCGGCGCGGGAGCTCTTCGCCGCGCCGGCCCAGGTGCAGGCGAGCATCGGCCTTCTCGGCGTCGTGATCCTCACGTCGTCGATCCTCAGCTTCGCCGGCGCCCTCCAGCGGATGTATCTCGACTCCTGGCGTCTCGATCCGTCTGCCGGAGCCGCCCGGACCCGCTTGCTATGGCTCGCGGGGCTGCTGGTCTGGGTGACGCTGCTGTCCATCGCGCACGAAACGGCGGAGGGCTGGGATGCGCCGGCCCTGAGCTGGCTGCTCGCGGTCGTGGGCGGGGGCGCGTTCTTCCTCTGGACCCCGTACGTGCTCCTGGGGCGTCGCGTCCGGCCGCGTCGCCTGCTGCCGACCGCCCTGGCCACGGGCGTGGCGCTCGGCGTGCTCGCCGTCGGGTCCGACCTCGTGATGCCGGAGCTCGTGACCCACAACACCGCGCGCTACGGCCTCATCGGCTTCACGTTCTCCTTGGTCTCGTGGCTGTTCAGCGGCGCCGTCCTCGTGGTGTCGGCGGCGATCCTGGGAGCGCTGCTCGACCGCGCGGGAGCAGCCGGACCGCGATCAGCAGCCGCATGAGTGCGACCAGACCGTCCGCCCGCCGGTCCCGCAGGGAGCGGCGCGACAGCATGCTCAGGCAACGCTATGGGCTGCTGCTGGCGTCGCTCGTCGTGCTCTTCCTCGTCCAGGGCATCGTGCCGGGCGGCCCGTGGCAAGAGGTCCTGATCACGGCCCTGAGCGCGGGCACCCTCGTGCTGGCCCTGCGCGCAGGCGAGGTGACGTCGCGGGTCGGGCGCCTGGGCGTCGCCGTGGGCGTGGCGCTCGTGGCAGCCGTCACCGTGCTCGCGCTCACCGGGACCACGAACACAGCTACGGCGCGACTCGCGAGCGGCATGCTGGTCGCCGTCGCGCCCCCGGCGGTCGCGATCGGCGTGGTCCGCGGCCTGCGCGAGCGCGGGCGGGCGACGGTCCAGGCAGTTCTCGGCGTCCTGTGCCTGTACCTCCTGATCGGCATGTTCTGCGCGTTCGTGTACGGCTCCATCGACCACCTCGGCGGCGCACCCGTGTTCGCCGGCGGGGCCGCTGCCACGACGTCGCACTGCCTGTACTTCAGCTTCACGACGCTCACGACGGTCGGCTACGGCGACCTGACCGCGCGATCGAACCTCGGCCATACGATCGCCGTCGCGGAGGCGCTTGTCGGGCAGATCTACCTCGTCACCGTCGTTGCCCTGCTCGTCTCCGACCTGGGGCGGCGACGCGACGCTTCCGCTTGAGGCGGCGCCGCTGAGCGGTGACCGTCCCATAGTCCGATCCGGGTGATGTGCTGCAGCGCCCGGTGACGGAGGCTCGTCGGCGACGTGGAGTTCCTCGCTCTCCTCATCTGGCTCCTGCTCGCCGGTACCGGCGCGATCCTTGCGCCGTTCGCCTTCACGCTGCCCGGTTCGGGCGGCGAGGTGCTGCAGGCCGGAGTCGTGGGCCTCCAGGGCCCGTTCTACTGCGCGCTGACGTTCGTGACGCTGCTCGTAGCGTTGCAGGTCACCGATCCGGTGGTCTGAGGCGCGCGATGCTCAGCCGGCGCCGACGGATCGCGATCTGGACGCTGATCGTGGTGGCGTCGCTGATCGGGGTCGGTTCGACCCTCAGCACGTGGGTCGACCGCCAGATGTTCGACACCACGTCTTGGGAGGAAGCGAGCACGGAGCTCATCGAGGACCCGCAGGTGCGCGAAGCCGTCTCGGTGTTCCTCGTCGACGAGCTCTACGCCAACGTGGATGTGGGCAGCGGGCTCGAGGAGCGGCTCCCGAACAATCTGAAGCCGCTTGCCGGCACGCTGGCCGGCGCGTTGCGGCAGCCGGCCACCGAGGCCGTCGACCGGCTGCTCGAGTCGCCGCGGGTGCAGCAGCTCTGGATCAAAGCGAGCACCGCCGCCCAGCAGAAGCTCGTCAATGTGCTCGAGAACGAGACCGGAGCCGGGATCACGACCGGGCACGGCGTCGTCACGGTCGACCTCAGCGAGCTCGTTACCGAGCTCGGCGCGGAACTGGGTCTGTCGGCTGCGACGCTCGACAAGATCCCCCCCGACGCCGGCGAGTTCGCGGTCATGCGCTCCGATCAGCTGGCCGCGGCCCAGGCCGGTGTCCGGTCCGTGCGGGTGCTGAGCACCTGGCTGCTGGTGCTCGTCCTCGCGCTCTACGCTCTGGCGATCTATCTCGCCCGCGGCGCCCGACGCGCGACGCTGCGCGACGTCGGCTGCGCCTTCGTCCTCGTCGGCCTCTCGGTGCTCGTCGTCCGGCGGCTGGCCGGCAACTACGCGGTGGACGCGCTGACCACGCCGGGCTCGGAGGGCAGCGGCAAGCGCGTGTGGCTGATCGGCACGTCGATCCTCGCCCAGATCGGGTGGGCCGCCGTGCTCTATGGCGCGATCATGGTGCTGAGCGCGGTGCTCGCCGGGCCGCATCGCGCCGCGGTCGCCGTCCGCGGTCGGATCGCCCCGGTCCTGAACGACCGCCCGGCGATCGCGTGGGCGGCCGTCGCCACCGTGTATCTCGCGCTGGTCGCCTGGGGGCCCACGCACGCGCTGCGGACGTGGTGGGGCATCGCGCTCCTCGCAGCGCTGATCGCCGCCGGCCTCGTCGCCCTGCGGCACCAGACGCTGCGTGAGATGCGCGATGTCGAGGTCGCCGGCGCCGACGGGCAGGTCGCCGCGCGCGTAAGCGGCCCGCCGGTCGGGAGTGCCGGAGCCTAGGCGCGAGCGCGTGCCGCCCGACCCGCTTGCGCTGCTCCGCTCGCGCAGCTACGTGCAGCTCCCCGTGCTCGCCGCGCTGATCGGCGTCCCGGTCTCCGCCGCCGCGTACGGGTTCCTCAAGCTGGTCTCCTGGCTGCAAGAGGCGCTCTTCACGCATCTGCCGGAGGAGCTCGGATTCGACACGCCGCCGACCTGGTGGCCGCTGCCGCTGATCGCGCTGTCCGGCCTGCTCGTCGCCCTGGCGATCAGCCGCCTGCCGGGGACCGGCGGGCATTCGCCGGCGGATGGGTTCAAAGCGGCGGGGGCAGTACCACCCGCACAGCTGCCAGGCGTGTTTCTCGCCGCGCTGGCGACGTTGAGCTTCGGGGTCGTGCTCGGCCCCGAGGCGCCTCTGATCCTGATGGGGAGCGGCCTCGGCGTGCTGGCCGTGCACCTCGCCGCGCGGGACGCGCCGGACCGGGCCGCGACGGTGATGGCCGCCGCGGGCAGCTTCGCCGCGATCAGCTCGCTCCTCGGCTCCCCGATCGTCGGCGCGTTCCTGCTGCTCGAGGCGGCCGGGCTCGGCGGTCCGATGCTCGGCGTCGTGCTGGTGCCCGGGCTCCTCGCCGCCGGCGTCGGCACGCTGATCTTCATCGGCCTCGACGAGCTCACCGGCTTCGGCACGTTCTCGCTCGCCGTTGCCGGGCTCCCCCCGTTCGACCGCCCGACGGTGGCGATGTTCGGCTGGGCGCTCGCGTTCGGGCTGATCGCCCCGTTCGTCGGCCGGGGGATCCAGCTGCTCGCGCTCGCCGTCCGGCCGCACGTGGAACGACGTATGGCCCTGCTAATGCCGCTGCTCGGCCTCGTGATTGCGGGGCTCGCGATCGGGTTCGCCGAGGCGACCGGCCACAGCGCTTCGAACGTCCTGTTCTCCGGCCAGGAGGATCTCGGACCGCTGATCGGCGGGGCGGCGGGATGGTCGGTCGGCGCCCTGCTCCTGCTGGTGCTCTGCAAGGGCGTGGCGTATGCGCTCTCGCTCTCGAGCTTCCGCGGCGGGCCCGTGTTCCCGGCCATGTTCATCGGCGCTGCCGGGGGCATGGCCGCGGCGGGCCTGCCCGGGCTGGAGCTCGTGCCGGCGGTGGCGATGGGGATCGGAGCGATGTGCACCGTGATGCTGACCCTGCCGCTGACCTCGACGCTGCTGGCCACGTTGCTGCTGGGGGCCGACGGGCTGGCGGTCATGCCGCTGGTGATCGTCGCGGTGGTGGTGGCGTACGTCACGACCGCCCATCTCACGCCCGCCCGGGCGGCGCCGCCGCACGCGCCGGCAACCGGCCACGCCCCGGCGGCCGCAGAGCCCCAGGTAATCTCATCCGGATGAGGCAGGCGCCGTGCACGGGTGGGAGCGTGTTCGCATGAAGCCGAACGTCCAACTCCTCGCGTATCGCTTCGACCCCGGCGCCGAGTTCGAGGGCCAGCTCGTCGGCGCGCTCGAGCGGATCGAGAGCGGCGGGACGCTGCGCATCCGCGACGTGCTGTTCGTCGGTCGCGATCCGGAGGGCGGCGAGCTGCTCGCGATCGCCGCGCACGGCAGGCAGCAGGGCAGCCTCGTCGCGCCGCTGCTGGGCTTCCGCTTCGATCCCGCCGAGCGCGGCAAGGCGACCGAGCGCGCGCTCCGCGCCTATGACCGCAGCCCCGACCCGAACCCGCTGCGGGTGCTGGGAGACTCGCTGGCCCCCGGCGCTGCCGTCGCGGCCGTGCTCATCGAGCACATGTGGGCCCACGCGATCGACGATGCCGTCGCGCGGACCGGAGGCGCGGCGCTGCTGAGCGGTTTCGTCGCGGGCACGGAGCTCGCAGAGCTCAGCTCCGAGCTCGTCGCGGCGGCCGCCCAACCGGGCGAATCTCCTCAGCCTGCCTGACCTGCGGCCGAGCGCCGGAGAGGAGCATCAGCGCGCCGGCGAGGAAGCACAGCGCCCCGGATGTCGTGCCGGCGTTCGCGATCGCAGCGCTGACCGGCTCCGAGCTGGACGGCTCGACGAGCGACGTGACCGCCGCGATGCCGAACGCGACCGACCCGAGCATGTTGACCGCGGCGATCCGCCACTCGCGCGATCGCATGCGCCAGCAGACCCAGCGGTGGCAGACCCCGGCCAGCGCGAGCTCGCTGGCCACGAGGAAGCAGACCGAGCCGAACGCGTCCGGCGCCCACACCCGGAGGTCGGTCTCGCGCGCGTCGAACCCCTTCTGCATCCCCGCGAACGTGCTGACGTTGAAGAACAGGGTGCCGGCGAGCTGGACGAGCGCGGCCAGCCGGTCGCCGCGCCACGGTCCGGGGGCCGTCGAGCTCAGCTGCAGGTACGACGCGGCCGTGAACGCGAGCGAGCCGACGAAGAAGGTAACGCCGATGGCGGGCCGCGGCGCCGACGCCCACTGGGACGCGAACGAGGCGGCCGCGAAGCACACCGACCCGGCGGCGAACTGCACGCCCGTCCACCAGGCCTTCCGCATGGCGTGATCCTGCGCCACGGCCCCCGCCGATGCATCACCCGCTTCGGAGGATGTCCGTCCGGGTGGCGCTGCCCACGGTGCCGCCATGAGACGTCTCGACCCCACAATCGTCGTCGCCCTCGTCGCGCTGAACGGGATCGCCCAACTCCTGTTCATCCCCGCGTATCCGTTCTGGTCGCTGGCGCTGTTCACGCTCGACATCTTGGTCATCTACGGGCTGATCGCCCACGGCTCGCGCAGCTCGCTCGCGTGAGCGACCCGCCGGCGCCCATGGACGAGACCCCGGACCGCTTCACACTCGTCAGCGGCGCTGCCGGCGCGGCGACCCAGCTGGTCGCCCTTGTAGCGATCGCATACCCCGACATGGAGACCGCCGAGCGTGTGCGCGGCGAGCTCGTCGAGGCCACGAAGGAGCACTTGGTCGAACTCGAGGATGCGGTCGTCGTCGAGCGGCGTGAAGACGGCAAGATCAAACTCCACCAAGCCACGAGCCCGGGTGCGGCCGGTGCGGCGGGCGGGGCCCTGTGGGGCGGGCTGATCGGGCTCATCTTCCTTGCCCCGCTGCTCGGCATGGCGGTCGGCGCCGCGGCCGGCGGCGTCGGCGGGAAGCCGGCCGACGTGGGCATCAACGACGACTTCCTCAGAGTGCTCGGTGTCCGACTCCAGCCAGGCGGCGCAGCGCTGATCGCGCTCGGCAGCAGCGGCGCCCCGGACCGGGTTATCGAGCTGCTGCGGCCGTTCGGCGGCGAGGTCATCCAGACGTCGCTCGACGCAGATCAGGAAAAGCATCTGCGGGCCGCGCTCGGGGGCGTCGCGTCGGCCGGCTAGCGCCGCGTCAGTCGTCGCCGGGTCAGGAGCGTCCCGGCGCCGCCGACCGAGATCATCACGACGTTGACCGCGAGGACGGCCAGGGCGCCGGGGACCTTGTCGAGTTCGCCGACGCCAGCCGCGACGCCGAGGTACGCGGCGGCGGGGATGGTCGTCACGGAGATCGCCACGCCAACGCCCGCGCTCGCTCGCGTCTCCAGGGCCAACATGCCGGCCACGCCCGCCGCCGCGGCGACGCGGCCGTCGTCGCGTTGACCGACGTCAAGCCTGACAGCGCCGACTCGCCGACGACGAAGTCCGGCGGCAGCTGGCCGAGGAGATCGAGTCCGAAGCCGTGCGCATCCTCCGGAACGGATGACGGAACGATGTCGCTAGGCGGCGCGCGGCGGCCAGGGAACGACTCCGGTTGCGGTCGTGCCGCCGCCCGGCTCCGCGACGATCTCGACGCGTCCTCCGACCGAGTGAATGCGGTTCTGGATGCCGGTCAGGCCGGCGCCCCACGGCGCGGCTCGCTGGTCGAAGCCGCGGCCGGTGTCATGGACGCTGAAGATGAGCTCCTCTGCGTGACGTCCGAGCTGGACCGCAACGGTGGCGCCCGGGCCGGCGTGCTTCGCTGCGTTCTGCATCAGCTCCAGGCAGCACAGGTAGACGGCGAGCTCCACCTCCGGCTCGCTGAAGCCGACGTGGTCGGCCGACACACGGACCGGGATCCCGCTGTGCGTGGCCTCGGCCGTCAGCGCGGCGGTGAGTCCCAGCATGGCCAGCACGGGGGGCGAGATGCCCTGCCCGATGCGCCGCAGCTCGTCGCCGAGGGCCATGGCATCGTCGAGGAGTCGAGAGAGCGTGGCCGCAAGCTCAGGAGACGTCTCTGCCGACCGCTCCCGCGCCTCCTCCAGATGCATCTGCAGCGCGATCAGGCGATTCTGCGCGCTGTCGTGCAGCTCGCGCTCCAGCCGGTGACGCTCCTCCGCGCCTGCCTCGGCAATGTGCGCACGCGACTCGACGAGCTCGGTGGCCATGCGCCGGCGCTCGCTGACAATCGCCGCCAGGCAGAGCGTCGTGAGCGCCGCGAACGTGATGTAGAGCTGCAGGTTGAGCGCGCTGTCGGTCGGAAGGTGCTCGACGAAGGGGCCGAGATCGTTCGACGTCGCCCAGACTGCGATCACGACCGCGACGGCGACCGCGAGCGTCGCTCCCTGCGGGCCGAAGCGCAGCGCCGCCCAGATGAACGCGGGGAACACGATGTAGGTGACCGGCTGATCCGCCGACAGCGCGATCGCGCTCAGCACGACGACCGCGCCGATCATCGCCGTGCCCTCCCAGCCAAGACGCCGCCATGAAGCGCGCGGTCGCGTCCAGGACAGGGCGAGCGGGATGATGACGAGCCCGCCGGACACGTCGCCCAGCCACCAGCTCCTCCAGAACCCGGTCACGTCGGACAGCTCGACGACCTCGCCCGCCCACAGCGCGAGCATCGCGACGGTCGCGCTGAGCGCCGCGCCGCTCGCGACGGCGACGAGCACGGCGCCGACGTCCCGGAGCCGGTCCATCGCTGCACGCGGGCCGGCCAGCCGCCGCAGGATCATCACCGCCACGAGCGCCCTGGCAATGTCGCCGGCGGCCTCGGCGACTGCGCTCCCCGCCGGCACCGCGAGCTCCGTCGACAGCACATCCCAGAGCAGGCTGCCGGCATCGCCGAGCAGCACGCCCGGCCACCAGCGCAGGCCGCCCAGGTACAGCACTGCGATTCCAAAGCCGCCGGCCGGCCAGAACGCGCCTGCAGGACCCGTCAGCAGGAGCGCCTTGCCGCCCTGGGCAAGCGCGAAGCTGGCCGCCGCGATCAGCGCCACGCCGACGACATACCGCCGCCCATACCGCGAGGACATCGCGGCGCCCGGCCGGCCAGCGAGCGCGATGAGTGGGCTGTCGGTGCTCGTCGGGAGTCCCTCCGAGGCGGAACCGTACCCCGCCGAGCGCACTCGTGGTCACGCGATTCGGCGTGCGCGCCTCGCCGCGCGCTGCGAAGATCACGCGGGCTCGATGTCGCTCGGTTTCCACGACCTGTCCGTGTACCCCTCGAGCGGCCCGTATCCGGCGGCTGTGGAAGTGGCCCCGATGCTCGGGGCAAGGCCGAGCAGTCATGACCGGTTCGAACGACATGGCGAACTCAATCCCGCGCGGGCGCTGGTCGTCGATGGCGACGTCTCCGAGCACGCGATCGCGCGCGCAGCCGACGAGCTACACGGCGGCCCTCTCGGCCTCGCGATAGCGTCGCGCGTGCCAGCCGAACGCGGCGAGGCCGACCGGCAACGGCAGCCAGGACGAGAACAGCCGGTACGCGAACGTCGCGAGCACTGCGGCGCCCGCGGAGACACCGGCGAGCCATCGGGCCCGAACCCGCCGCCGATGATGAACGAAACCACCGCATGGGTCATGTTTCCTCCAGCTCGCGTGTCGTGCGGGGACCCTCGCGCGCGGAGGCCGCGGCCGCATCACCCGGTCGGGGTGAAGCGGGCGCTCCCAAGTGGCTCGGCAAGCGCCGACATTCGTTCGTCATCGGGCAGCCTCACCTCATCGGGATGATGCGGGGCCTTCCTCGCGCAGCTGAAATCGGGACAAGGGCTCCGACAAGCGAGCGAGTAACCCGAGGAGGTACGGGATGCGTGGTACCGGTCGAGTCGCATTCGCAGCAACGATGCTGTTGATCGTGGGCATGCTCAACATCATCTATGGCATCGGCGCCCTGGACGACGCGAACATCTTCACCGACGACCAGAGATACATCCTCACGAATCTCAACACCCTGGGCTGGGTCCTGATCGTCCTCGGACTGATCCAGCTCGCCGGAGGCCTCTCGCTGATAGCCGGCAACGCATTCGGCCGGGTCATTGCGATCGTCGGCGGTAGCCTCGGTGCGATCACGGCCCTGCTGTCGATCGGCGGTTCTTACCCGTGGTGGTCGCTGGGAGTCTTCGTCCTGTGCGTGTACGTCGTACACGGCATCTTCGTCTTCGGCGAGGACGAGCGGGCGCTGGGGAGGGATTGAAGCTACTACCGCTGCGAGTTCGGCACGCATCTCGAACAGGGCGAGACGCGCGTCGTCGACAGCACGTTCGAGTGCCGGAGCACGAAGTACAGGAACAAGAATGCCGCGTAAACAGGTCCTTCACCCGGTGGGAGATGCGCGTTCATGGATTCGACCGGGTCACCGCGTCATCCCTCGGCTGGTGTTGGAACGGCCGCGTGTCACGATCGGGCGGGGTAGTGTCGCGGTGTGTCCGCCGAAGCGTCGCAGGGCGGCGAGCAGGTGCGAGGCGCGGAGCTGGTCGCGGCGCTGTGCCTGGCGACGGACTTCGGCATGGGGTTCCCGTTCGAGCACGGCCTGCACAGCACCTTGATTGCGATGCGGCTCGCCGACGCCTCGGCGTCGACCGCGAGACCGCTTCGCAGACCTACTACGCCTGCCTCCTCTCCCATTCGGGTTGCACCACGGACGCGCACGTCACGCCACAGGTCTTCGGCGATTCGCTCACGAATCGTTTCCGCCCCGTCATGCATGGGTCAGGACGAGAAGTCCTGACCGGGCTGATTCGCGCGCTTCCCGACCCCGAGAGCGTGGGGCCGGTGCGCGCGGTTCAGGTCGCGCGCCGGTTTCCGAGAATGGCGCGGGAGATTCGTCCCCAC
>Ga0126306_10000055_pt1 | contig 31382 bp, 33 predicted proteins | sample Plot27_FD_92592 | JGI IMG/M metagenome (GOLD analysis project Ga0126306, IMG submission 92592) | Serpentine soil microbial communities from UC McLaughlin Reserve, CA, USA - Plot27 | ecosystem: Environmental > Terrestrial > Soil > Grasslands | place: USA: UC McLaughlin Reserve, Lake County... | reverse complement strand
GTGGAGAAGTTCGATCCCGAGCGGGGCTTTAGGTTCTCGACCTACGCGACGTGGTGGATACGCCAGGCGGTGCAGCGGGCGGTGGCCGACAAGGGAAGGACCATCCGAGTCCCCGTGCACATGGGTGACAAGATGCGCAAGATGGCCCGTGCCTACAACGAGCTCTCGCTCGGGCTGGAGCGAGATCCCACCGACGAGGAGGTCGCAGGGGAGCTCGGGTGGACGGTCGATCAGGTTCGCGACGTCAAGGGCGCGATGCCGGACGCGACCAGCCTCCACCAGCCCCTGAGCTCGGACGAGGGCTCCTCGGAGGTCGGCGACCTGATCGAGGACGAGCGCGCCTCCGACACGCCGGGTGAGGTGATGCGTGAGATGGAGACAGCGGGCCTGGGGCAGGCAATCGAGCGGCTCCCCGAGCGCCATCACTACGTGCTGGTCAGGCGCTACGGCCTCGGCGACCGCGACGTGGCGACGCTGGCCGAGCTCAGCGAAGAGCTGGGCATCTCGCGCGAGCGGGTCAGGCAGCTGCAGCGCGAGGCCGAGCGGATGCTCGCCAGCGGCGAGCTCGGGGAGGCCGTCCGCAGCGCGGCCTGAGCAGAACCGAGAGCTAAAGGAGAGGGAGCCCCCAAAAAAGGGGGCTCCCCCATTTGTTTGCGCGTTACCTCGCGAGCGCCGTCAGGGTAAGAGCTCGGCGAGCACGGGGTAATGGTCGCTAGGGTACCTCTCCCCGTCGTGGTCCCGCACGATGGAGTGCCGTCCCGCGCGGAGGCGCTGCCCGGGGTCTTTGAGCAGGATCCAATCTATCCGCCGCGGTCTGAGGCCGGGGCGCGCATCCTTGTAGCGCGATCCTCTGAAGCTGTGGAAGGTGTGCGCGTCGGTCCCTTCCTCGTTTCCGGCCGCGAGGTAGGTGTCCACGAAACCGCCCTCCATAAAGTTTCGGTACGTGGGGGTTCCGGGCCGGCAGTTGAAGTCCCCCGTGAGGACGACCGGTGTGTCCTCTCCGTAATGGGCCAAGAGCTCCGCTACCTTGCGGAGGATCAGCCGGCTGCTCTCTCGGCGCGCGGCACTGCTTACGTGGTCGAGGTGCGTGTTCAGGTGCAGTAAGGACAGGCCCGTTTCAAAAGACCCGAAGTACGCCCAGTTCGCGGAGCGGACGACCCGCGAGTCCCAGCTCGCGGAGTACCTCTCCGGCGCCTCGCTCAACCAGAAACCGCCCGCGCCGAGCAGACGGAGGCGTTCCCCGTCGAAGAAGATGGCGTTGAGGCTCGGGCGCGCCCGGTTGCCGTACTCCGGTCCCGGCAAGTGGTGGTATCGCGGCAACCCCTCCCTGTACGTCGCGAGGTTCCCGCTCTGGAGCTCCTGGACGCCGATCACGTCCGGGGCGCTGCGCCCGATCGTCTCGACGTTCAGAGCGGCCCGCTCCGGCCAGGCGTTGGGCGTACCCTGGTCGCGGAACGAACCCCGCACGTTGAAGCTCATCACCCGGATCCGGCGTCCGTCCAACCGTAAAACCCCTATCAGCACCTCCGGACGCTCACCCGACCCGTGTTCTCCGGCGAGCCAGCGCTTCTCGGCCCGTAGAAGCTCGCCTGGCGATTGTACCCGTCGAGAGGGCCAGAAGACCTTGCCACGGGATACTTAGCCGGCTAAGTATCTCACATCTCGCTGGTCGGCGGCATCCCTGGGACCTATGGTTGGGGGTATGCCCGGGTACTATACTGGGGGCATGATCGGGGAGAGGAGCGAGCGGATCGCGGAGCGGTTGCACGCCGCTCTCGACGGACGCCTGGATGGTTACGTGCGCACCGACGAGGCCTCCCGCGCGCTGTGGTCCACCGACGCATCGATCTACCTCCGCAAGCCCGCGGGCGTGGTCGTGGCCCGCTCCGAGGAGGACGTGAGGCTCGTGCTCTCCACCGCACGGGAGCTCGGGCTCCCCGTGACCCCCCGCGGCACCGGCACCTCTCTGGCCGGGCAGGCGACCGCCCCCGGCCTCGCCCTCGACACCTCCGAGATGCTGCGGGTGTTGAGCGTGGATCTGGAAAGGCGACGTTGCTCGGTCGAGCCGGGGACGATACAGGGCGAGCTCAACGCCCTCGTAGAGCCGCACGGCCTCGTCTTCGGGGCCGACACCTCGACCTCCGACGTCGCCACTTTAGGCGGCATGGTCGGCAACAACTCCGCGGGGATGCGCTCCATCGTCTACGGGACCACCGCGGATCAGGTCCTCGGTCTGCGCTGTGTGCTCGCGGGTGGCGAGACGGTCGAGCTGAGGCCCATCTCCCGAGAGGAGGCGAAGGAGCGCGCAAGGCACGCCGACGCCGAGGCGCGCCTTTTGCGCGGGGCCTTAAGGATCGGGGAGCGGTATGCGGACGAGATAAAGAAACGGTTCCCGCGCATGATCCGGCGCGTCTCCGGCTACGGGCTCGACGCGCTCGTAGATCCCGAGGTGCTGGATCTCACCCGCCTGGTGTGCGGTTCGGAGGGCACTCTTGCGGTCGTGACGCGCGCCGAGTTTCGCCTGGCCGAGCTCCCGCCGCAGAGGGCCCTCGCCTCCCTTGAATTCGACTCGCTCGCCGCCGCGGCCCGCGCGACGGTCGGGCTGCTCGAGCTCGGCCCGTCGGCCCTGGAGCTGCTCGACGACGTGGCGATAGGCCGGGCGCGGGCGTCCTCCGCCTACGCCGGCTCGACCGGCTTCGTCCGGGGGAACCCGAAGGCCCTGCTGCTCGTCGAGTGGAGCGGCACGCAGGAGGAGCTGGGCGAGAGGTTCGCCGGGCTCGACGAGGTGGCCCGCGCGGTCGGGGCCCGGGAGGCGACGCCGCTGCGCACGAAGGCGGAGATGCAGGCGACCGTCAAGCTCCGCAAGTCCATCCTGCCGCTCTTACTGGGCACGACGGAACGGGAGAAGCCGGTCGCCTTCGTGGAGGACGCGGCGGTGCCGCCGGAGAGGCTCGAGGAGTTCATCGGGCGCTTCGAGGAGATCGTGGAGACAAACGGCACCTGGGCCTGCTTCTACGGCCACGCGAGCGTGGGATGCCTGCACGTCCGCCCGGCGCTCGACACCTCCGACCGCGAGGGGACCGCCAGGATGCGGCGCATCGCCGAGGGGGTAGCTGACCTCGTCGTGGACTGCGGCGGCTCGCTCTCTGGCGAGCACGGCGACGGACTCGCCCGCTCGCAGTTCTTGGCGAAGATGTACGGGCCCGAGATCCTGCGCGCCTTCGCCGAGGTGAAGAGACTCTTCGACCCGCAGGGTATGCTCAACCCCGGTGTGATCGTGGACCCCCCGCAGATGGACCGCGGGCTCCGCATCGGGCCAGGCCGCAGGCGCCTCCCCATAAACACAAACCTGGATTTCTCCAGCCAGGGCAACTTCGCCAAGGCCGTCGAGCTGTGCAACGGGAGCGGCCTCTGCCGCAAAAAGACCGGCGGCACGATGTGCCCCTCCTACATGGTCACCCTCGACGAGCACGACACGACGCGGGCCCGCGCCAACATGCTCCGCTCCGTGATAGACGGCACGCTCGCGCCTGGGGAGCTCACGGGCGAGGGCATGAAGGAGGTGATGGACCTCTGCGTCGGGTGCAAGGCCTGCAAGACCGAGTGCCCCTCCCAGGTCGACGTGGCGAGCATGAAGACCGAGGTCCTCTCCCAGATGGGCAGAGAGCACGGCTTCTCCTTGCGCCAGAAGGCCGCAGGCCACATCCGCAGGCAGCTAGCCCTCGCCTCCTTGCTCCCATCCCTCTACAACGCCGTCTCCAGCACCCATCTGGCCCGCCGCACGGCCGCGCTTTTCGGCATAGACCCCCGTCGCTCCCTGCCCAGAGTGGCGAGAAGAACCTTCTCGAAGCGCTTCCCCGCCCTGCCGCAGGGCTCGGGTCCTGCCGAGGTCGCGCTCTTCAACGACACCTGGAACGAGTACCAGCGGCCGCAGGTCGGGGTCGGAGCGGTGCGCCTCTTCGCCGCCGCCGGGGCCCGCGTGCGCGTGCCCAGAGTCGTCTGTTGCGGCCGGCCGATGCTCTCCGAGGGTCTCGTGGACGAGGCCCGGAAAAAAGCCAAGCGCAACCTTGACGTGCTCTACCCCCTCGTTGAAAGCGGCGTCCCGCTCGTCGGCCTCGAGCCTAGCTGCATCCTCACCATCCGCGACGATTACAGGAAACTGCTGCCGGACGACGAACGCGTCGAGAAGCTCGCCGAAGCCACCCGGCTCTTCGAGGAGGCGCTCCTGGAGCTCGAACCGGAACTCCCGCTCCACGAGGGATCTCCGGTTCTCCTGCACGGCCACTGCCACCAGAAGGCACTCGTCGGCACCGGTCCGACCGAGAGGGCGCTCTCCCTGGTCTCCGGCGCCGATGTTGAGGTGGTGGACTCCGGCTGCTGCGGGATGGCCGGGCTCTTCGGCTACGAGAGGGACCACTACGAGGTCTCCATGAAGATGGGAGAGAGGCGGCTCTTCCCGGCGGTGCGAGGTGCCGAGGAACGTGTCGTCGTCGCGCCGGGGACTTCCTGCCGGGAGCAGATCTCCGACGGTACCGGTCGCCGTGCGCTGCACCCGGCCGAGTATCTGGCGGCGCTGCTCGCCGTCCCGGCCTAGGGACCGTTGGCGGGCGCGTCGCAGGAGGCGTTGTGGTTCGTGTTCAGGGGGGGACCTCCTGCTCGTCCGTGATGACGGGGACCCCGCCGTGGCGTTGGCCGATTCTCCGGAAGAGTACGGCAACAACGTTCTGTTCCGGCGGGAGATCGGGGTCCTGCACGGGCGCGGGTGCTAGGCCGCCGAGGTGGCGCCGGACTTCGAGTCCCCCGAAGGGACGGTGTTCCGGGATCTGCGGGGCGTGTTCTCCGGGATGGAGGAGGACTTCTTCAGGATGGCGGGCCGGGCGAAGCAGATCGTCGGGTGGAACGCGACGCACCGGTTCTGCGGACGGTGCGGGGGCGAGACCGGGCCCGTGTCGGGAGAGCTGGCGGGGAAGTGTAGGCGGTGCGGCATGCTCCACTACCCCCGCCTGAGCCCGGCGGTCATAGTCCTCGTCCGGGACGGAAGCCGGGTGCTCCTCGCCCGTTCGCCTGGCTTTCCGGCGCACATGTACAGCGTGCTGGCCGGTTTCGTCGAGCCCGGCGAGTCCATCGAGGAGGCCATAAAGCGTGAGGTCAGGGAGGAGGTTGGGATCGAGGTGTCCAACATGCGGTACTTCGGAAGCCAGCCGTGGCCGTTCCCGAATTCGCTCATGATCGGCTTCACCGCCGAGTACGTGGGTGGAGAGCTCGAGATCGAACCCACCGAGATAGCGGACGCCGGCTGGTACGAACCCGGCGAGTTTCCGCCGCTCCCGCCTAGGGCGAGCATCGCGCGGGCCATGATCGCCGCGTTCGCGGCGCGGCACGGGCGCGTCTAGCGACCGGGTTCTCGGATGGGGCTGGCGGGGAGGTTCGGCCACACCGGCAGGGCCCTGAGGTCGGCTGTGGTCTTGATCCTGGCGGCCGCCGTAGCTCTCTCCATAGCCCTCGTCGCCTGGCATGAGCCCGGTCCGGTCTCCGGGTCCGTCACGCAGGTGGCGGAGGGCGTCGGCCCAGGACCCTACCCGGTGGGGGAGTTCACGGTCTCCCTCCGGACCGGTAAGAACGGAGATCCCTCGGACGATCTCCTGAGCATCGCCCACCGCTCCAGACCGGATCGTCCCCTGTGGAGCACCATCCCCGGGGAGAGCTTCGTCGCCGCCGCCCGGGGCGAGGAGGCGGTGCGCCAGTCGAGCGCCCACTTCTCTATCGAAGACGAGGTGGAGGACATCCACCCGGACCAGACGATAGACCGCGTCGAGAAGCGGGGAGCCGCGCTCGTCGTCGCGGGACGCCTCGTCGGCGAGGGCGAAGACTCGGGCTACACGCTCGCTTTCTCGCCCGTGGCCGAGGGGAGGCTGCGCTTCGTGGCGGAGGTGGAGGAGCCCTACGACCGCGTCTATCTGACCTATGCCTCCTCCCCCGAAGAGCGCTTCTTCGGCTTCGGGGTGCAGTACACGCACCTCGACCTCAAAGGGCACGAGGTCCCGATTTTTATCCAGGAAGGGGGGATAGGGAGGGGAGAACAGCCCGTAACCCTGGCGGTCGACTGGAGGGCCGACGCTGGCGGGGATCAGTACACGAGCTACGCCAGCGTGCCGCACTACCTGACGAGCGAGATGCGTTCACTCTTCCTGGAGAACTCCGAGTACTCGTCGTTCGACCTGCGCGAGGAGGACAGGGTTCAGATAGAGGTCTTCTCCGCGCGGATGAGGGGCCAGATCCTGAGCGGAGAGAACCCAGTCGAGCTAATAGAGCAATACACTGAGTACTCCGGCAGGATGCGCCCGTTGCCCGAGTGGATCCTGGGTGGCGCGGTCGTCGGGGTACAGGGCGGTACTCAGAGAGTGCTCGAGATCTCCGAGAAGCTCGAAGCCTTCGACGCACCCGTCGCCGCCTTCTGGCTCCAGGATTGGGTGGGACAGAGAGAGACCAGCTTCGGCACGCAACTGTGGTGGAACTGGGAGCTAGACCGGGACCACTACCCGGATTGGGATTTGCTGAGGGAGGAGCTAGAGCGGAGGGACGCGAGGCTCATGACCTACGTCAGCCCGTTTGTCGCCGACGACGTGGCGGACAAAGAGAACCACCGCCGCAACCTCTTCGCGGAGGCGGCGAACAACGGTTATCTGGTCGAGAAAAGGGATGGCGAACCTTACCGCATAAAGATCACCGACTTCGCCGCCGGGCTCGTGGACCTAACGGATCCGGAGGCGCGGACCTGGATGAAAGACATCATCAAGGAGGAGCTCATCGGCAACGGCGTCTCGGGCTGGATGGCGGACTTCGGCGAGGGCCTCCCCTACGACGCCGCGCTCTCCTCCGGCGCGGACCCGAGGAGCTACCACAACCGCTACGCCGAAGAGTGGGCCGAGGTGAACCGCGAAGCCGTCCGAGAGGCAGGCCTGGAGGACGACGCTGTCTTCTTTAATCGCTCCGGGTACTCGAAGAGCCCCGGGTACGGCACCCTTTTCTGGCTCGGGGATCAACTGGTGAGCTGGGATGAGCACGACGGCATAAGGAGCGCCGTGACGGGCCTGCTCTCGAGCGGGCTCTCCGGCTACGCCTTCGAGCACTCGGATATCGGCGGCTACACCGCGATAGACGGTCCCCTTCTCGAGTACCACCGTACAAAGGAGTTGCTCATGCGCTGGGCGGAACTCGCCGCCTTCACGGTGGTGTTCCGCACCCACGAGGGCAACCGGCCCGAGGTTAACCACCAATTCTACTCCGACGAACAGACCCTCCGGCACTTCGCCCGCCTCGCCGAGGTCTACGCGGCCTGGAAACCGTATAGGATGGAGCTCGTCGAAGAGGCCGCCGAGATCGGCCTCCCCGTCGTCCGACACCCCTTTATCCACTACCCTGACGACCCCGAGGTATACGGCCTCGAATACCAGTTTATGGTCGGCCAGGACCTCATGGTGGCGCCGGTACTCAACCCCGACCAACGGACGGTCGAGGTCTACCTGCCCGCTGGCCGGTGGGTGCACCTGTGGTCCGGCGAAGAATACGGCTCCCCGGAGAGGGGCGTCTACGAGACCGTATCGGCGCCCCTCGGGGAGCCGGCGGTCTTCTATGAGGAGGGCTCGGAGGCGGGGCGCCGCTTCGAGGAGGAGCTCGGGCGGCGGGGGTTGCTCTAGGCCGATTTGCCTACAGGTAGGTGGGGCCAAATCCCGGAGAAACAGCGCGTGCCTTCATCCATGATTTAGCGGTGTTTCGGGCTGGTGCATCGCTGATCCCCCTCCTGGGGGGACCACTTTTTGTGCGTGGGCGGGGCTTGAGGTTAAATGATGTCTGGAGTGGAGGACGAGTTGGAGGCAGAGGAGATCATCCGGGTAGCTATCGCCGACGATCAGCGGCTCTTCGCCAACGGGCTGGCCAGGATCATCGGCGTCCAGCCCGACATGGAAGTAGTCGGAGAGGCCCACACGGGCGAGGAGGCCGTCTCTTTATGCCTCGAGGCTGAGCCCGACGTGGTCTTGATGGACCTCTCCATGCCCGTGATGGACGGGGTGAGCGCGACGCGCAAGATCCTGAGCTTACTGCCCAGGACGCGGGTTTTGATCCTGACGGTCCACACCGACGATGCGCACGTCTTCCAGGGCATAAAGGCCGGGGCGCATGGTTACATCCTCAAAGACTGTACCCCCGAGGACCTCACGCGCGCCATCAGGACCGTGCACGCCGGGGACACCATCATGGCTCAGGACATCGCCAAGAAGATGCTCACCACCTTCGAGGGGATACGCTCGGACGCGGAGATCGCACCACACCTGACCGAGCGGGAGCTCGAGGTGGTCAAGGCCCTAGCCCACGGCAATAGCAACAAGGAGATAGCCCGTACTCTGAACATCTCGGAAAAGACCGTGCGCAACCACGCTTCCAACATCTACAAGAAGCTGCACATCTTCGATAGGACCCAAGCGGTAATCTACGCGATCCGGCGCGGCCTCGTGGACATCGAGGAGCTGGAACGCCGCTAGGAACCCCGCTATCGCGGGCCGGGTAAGGGAACCTCCACCATGACGCTCGTGCCTTCGCCCGGCGCGCTCTCTATCTCCAGGCTACCGCCGAGCGCGGAGGCACGCTCGCGCATACCCGAGAATCCCACCCCCTCCCGGACCGTCGCCGGGTCGAAGCCGAGCCCGTCGTCCGTGACCTCGGCCCGCGCCTCTCGGCCGTCCGCGGAGAGGCTCACCTCGATGTGCCGCGCGTCCGAGTGGCGGCGGGTGTTGACGAGGGCCTCTTGCAGCACGCGCAGCAGGTCTACATCCGCGGCGCCCGGGAGCTCCGGCGGGAAATCGTCGCGCACCGAGAGCCGGATCTCGCGATCCGGCGTCAGCTGGCGGTTGAGCTCAACTAGGGACTCGACTGCCTTCACGAACGGCTGGTCCTTCTCCAAGCGCAGATCGTAGATGGCGTTGCGCAGGCTCGCGACTGCCCTCCGGAGGGCGGCTATCTCCTGCTTCAACTCGGACCCCAGGGTCCCAGACTCTACCCGAGTCGCCTGCATGCCCTGCAGGGCGCCTGCGAGGTCTTGGAGTACCACGTCGTGCAGGTCACGGGCTATACGGCGGCGCTCGGCCTCCCGGATCTCTCGTAGGCCCTCCTCTAGTCGTCTGCGCTCTGTTACGTCCTGGGTGATAGTGACGGTGTGCAGCGCCCGGCCGTTCCCGTCGCGCACCAACGAGACCGCAAGCTGGCCCCAAACCGTCTGCCCGTCCTTCCTCACGTACCTCTTCTCGACGGCGTACTCGCGGACCTCGCCGCGCAGCAGCCTGGCGAGGCCTTCCAGATCTTGGGCTCTATCGTCCGGGTGCGTTACGTCCGCGAACGTCAGAGAGAGCAGCTCTTCTTGTTCGTAGCCGAGGAAGCGGCAGAGCTTCTCGTTGACCTGCAAGAGGCGTCCCGTAGCGGGGTCGGCGTGGGCGGCCCCCACAGCCGCGGTTTCGAAGAACGCCCGGAACCGCTCCTCGCTCTCCCTTAGCTCCTCTTCGGCCCGCTTACGCTCCGTTACGTCGCGCGAGACGGTTATTATCTCGAGCACCTCGCCCGTCTCCGTTTCCCGGACCGTCCGGCTGGTCGTCTCGAACCAGATGTAGGAGCCGTCCTTGCGCCGGATACGGTAGGCGACGGTGTAGGTGTCGGGGTGTTCGAGTATCGTCGAATGCGTCCTCTGTATCTCCTCGAAATCGTCGGGGTGGAAGAACTCGTAGGCGTCGCGCCCGACGAGTTCTTCGGGGTCGTAGCCGAGCAGGGAGCGGCAGGCGGGCGAGGCGTAGGTGTAGACGCCCGAAGGCGTGTGCTTCGAGATCATATCCGTCGAGTGCTCAGCCAGGAGCCGGTAGAGCTCGGTGCTCTCGCGCAGCTCCCCTTCCGGCGCCACCCCGGTCCTCGCGGCCCCCGGCTCTTCAATCAGGCTCACGTCCGTGCCCTCCGCGTTACATTCAGGGCCACCATGTTAGCCCATCTTCCGAACTCGCACGCGGAGGGAGGATCTACGAGCCTTCCCCGGCCCGGCTTGGGTAATTTGACCCAGAGGTGTACGCAAGATGTTCCGGTGGACCGCTGGGAGGGATACGATATATGGCGAACCCGGCCAGGAAAGACGGGCGGCCGCGGGCGGAGCCGGAGAGGTCCGCCGCCGGCCAGCGGGAGGAGGTTGCGAGGTGCAGGTGATCGAGCACGAGCGCGGACACTACGAGGTCCGCGAGGTCCCCTACGGGAAGGTGTACGACTGGCGTCCCGAACGCCTCGTATTTGGGTGCCACTGCGGAGAGACATACGTATGGTCGGGTTCCGAGATCGCGTGCGCGTGTGGGGCCGTCTACGCCGGCGTCCCTGCCTCGGAGGACGGGCAGCCGGAGGAGGGGTACTCCCATCCCTGGCTGGAGGACTACGAGGAGTGGCGCAGGGAGGCCGGAGACCTGTGGCACGAGTACTTCGTCTTCGTGGAGGAGTGTGGTGGTTAGCGCGGCGCAGATCTCGCCGCGAGAGGCGGGGCGCCGCGAAGGACCGTCGCGGCTGTGGTACCTCATCGCGCGCCGGGAGGGCAACCGGTTGGAGGTGCTGACCCTGGCAGCGCAACCCCGCGGGGAGACTCTGCCCGTCTTCGCAAGCGCGGGTGCGGCGCGGGACTTCCTGCGGTGCGGCGGCGCTGGCGGAGATTGGCGCCTCAGGGAGTCGACGGCCGGCGAGCTGATCTCGCTGTTGATGGGCCACCTCGTGCACGTCGATCGGATCGTCCTGGACCCCGTCTTCGGGGTCTCCACCGGAGACGCCGAGCCCCGGAGCGCGAGCAAGCAGGAATTCGTGGCCGCCCTCATGGGCGAGCGGCTCGCGGCCCCCACGCGCTGAGCGACTAGACCTCTCTGTTATGAGCCCGACGCGCGTCCGCCAGGGTACCGCGCCCGATCACGTTAGAATATGCCGCGGCGTTTACCTCTGCCGGGGACTTTGTATGAGACGAGAGAACGTGACGAGCGGCACGGTGTGGGAGCGGGAGGTCGGCTACTCGCGGGCGGTTCGACGTGGGCCCTTCGTGTACGTCTCCGGCACCACCGCGACCGACGGGAGCGGCGGCTTCGTCGGGGCGGGGGACCCGTACGCGCAGACGATCCAGACGCTCAACAACATAAAGGTCGCGCTGCGGGCGGCGGGGGCCGGGCTCCCGGACGTGGTGCGGACTAGGATCTACGTGGTCAACATCGACGACTGGGAGGAGATCGGACGCGCCCACGGCGAGTTCTTCGGGGAGATACGGCCAGCCACCAGCATGGTCGAGGTCCGACGCCTCATCGCGCCGGAGATGCTCGTCGAGATCGAGGCCGACGCATTTCTGGACCCCGGTCTCGGGGCGTGAGCGCCTTCAGCCGATCTCCGAGGCGCGCCCCGCCGTCTCCTCCAGCGCCTGCAGGGCGGAGGCCTGGTCCATGCCCGTGCTCCTGAGGAGGTCCACCGCGGCGGACCGGATCTGGCCGACTAGCACGCTGATGGCGAGGTCGTGCCTCTCCTTGAGTATCTCGGTAGCCTTGCGGGCGGCCTCGAGGGCGAATCTCCTCGCTTCGTCGGAACCTCTGGACTCCTCAAGGTAGATGGCCAGGGCCCTCACCGCCCGTGCGAGGTCCTGCACGGCCTCCGGCAGCAGCGACGGGACCCCGTCCCCACGCCTGAGCGCGTTGGCTGCGCCGCGCGCCAGGACCCGCGTGTTGATGACCGCCAGGTCTATCCTGGTGCCCGCGTTGGCGTAGAGCTCGAGGTGCTGGAGGGCCCTGCGGCGGGTGGGGGATAGCCGGGCGGTCTCGTGACCGGCAGCCAGCGCCTCGTAGAAGTTCGTCACCCGGTCGTCGTCGATGGTCCGGGCGCGGACGAGCGTGCGCTCGACCCCTTCGCGGTCCCCGTCTCTGAGCGCGGCGGCTATCTCCTCCAGCACCGCTGCCAGCTCGTCGAAGACCGGACGCGCGGCCCGCTCCACCAACCTCTCGGGGTTTATGGGGAAGAGGTAGTTCACGGCCAGGGCGACGCTGCCGCCCACGAGCGCATCCAGGAAGCGGGCGGGGTCGAAGACGTCGTTCGGGGGCTGGAGCACGACCACGAGGAGAGCCGAGACCGCCGCCTGGTTCACCAGGAGCGACCTCGCGCCGAAGAACACCGCAGTCGCCATCGCGATGAGCACCACGGCCCCGATACGGGCCGCCCCCGTGCCGATGACGAGGACCAGAAGATCCGCCACCATCAGCCCCACGGCGACCCCAAATACCAGCTCGACCGCGCGCCTCCAGCGCTGCCCTAGGGTCACCCCGAGGCAGATGACGGCTGCTATCGGGGCGAAGAATGGCCGCTCGTGTCCGAACAGGAGGACGGCTAGGAAGTACGCGACGCTGGCCGCCACGGCGGTCTGGACCACCGGCCAACCGTTGATCCGGAGCCGCTCGATGCCCGCCAGAAACCCGCGCCGAAGCCTGAAGAACACGCTTCCCACTCTACCGCAGACCTACATGTCCCGACCTGCGGGAACTATATACCCTCTCCGAACCGGAGGCGCCCCGCGATCCACCGGGCTACGCTAACCGTAAGGAGTAAGGGATACACGCGCAGGCATCCCGTGTAGGCAGCGCCGCGCTACCGCCCTGCGTTACGGAGTTGACTTGCGATCTGGGCCTGGACGAGGACGAGCTCAATTCGACTTACCGCAGCGAGCGTCCAGAGAAAGTAAGGGTTCTTTGCGATGCTGCGCGCGGGCTGCTCGAGGGCCTGAGCCGCATCTGATCTCCCTAGAGAGCCGCGCCCGTATAATCTTGCGTTGAGCAGAGATCCGCGGAGGTGTTGGATGATTCGTCAACGCATCGGGCCTACTCCGGGGCAGGAGTCCGTGTGGGACTACCCGCGCCCGCCCCGGCTCGAGGACTCAGGGAGGCGCATAAAGGTGGTATTCGGCGGGGTCACACTCGCCTACACAACGCGCGCCAAGCGGTTGCTCGAGACCAGCCACCCTCCCGTCTACTACCTCCCGCCAGTGGACATCCGCATGGAGCACCTCTCGCCCTCGGACGGGACCTCGCTCTGCGAGTGGAAGGGCCGGGCGCGCTACTTCGACGTCGTCCTCACCGATGAGCGTAGCGAGAGGCGGGTCGCCTGGTGCTACCCCGACCCCATCCCGGCGTGCCGGGAGCTCAAGGACCACGTGGCGTTCTACTCGTCGAGGATGGACGCCTGCTGGGTGGACGGGGAGAGGGTCGAGGCGCAGGAGGGGGACTTCTACGGGGGTTGGATCACCTCCGACATAGTCGGCCCGTTCAAGGGCGCCTCCGGTACCTGGGGCTGGTAGGGGCACCGGTAAGCCCGTGGACCACGTCGCCCGACTCCGCAAAGAGTACACCCGCACCGGGCTAAACGAGACCGACGCCTCCCCCGACCCCATCGCGCAGTTCCGGCGCTGGTTCGACGAGGCCCTCGCCGCCGACCTGCACGAGCCCAACGCCATGACGCTCGCGAGCGCCACTCCTGACGGGCGTCCCTCGGCACGCGTGGTCCTCCTCAAGGGCTTCGACGAGCGGGGTTTCGTCTTCTACACCAACTACGAGGGCCGAAAGGGGCGGGAGCTCGAAAACAACCCACAGTGCGCGCTAGTCTTCTACTGGGGTAAGCTCGAGCGCCAGGTGAGGGTGGAGGGGCGCGCCTCGCGCGTCTCGGAAGAAGAGTCAGAGGGGTACTTCGGGAGCCGGCCCCGGGGGAGCCAGCTCGGGGCCTGGGTCTCCGAGCAGAGCAGACCGGTAGAGAGTAGGGACGCCCTAGAAAAACGGTTGCGCGGGCTCGAGGCGGAGTACGAGGGCCGCGAGGTCCCAAGACCGCAGTTTTGGGGCGGATACCGGGTTGAGCCTGAGGTCATAGAGTTCTGGCAGGGGCGTGAGAACAGGTTGCACGACCGGCTGGTCTATCGCCGCTCGGAAGGTGGGGGATGGAGGCGGGAGCGCCTGCAGCCTTGAGGCGTGGCGACCGGAGCGTAAGGACCGCCGTTGCTGCTAAGATGAGTTTTGCCGGTCTTGTAGCTTCTGGAGAGGAGACGCTTTGAAGCTGGTCACGTATTCAACGGGCGGCGGGGAACCCAGGGTCGGTTACGTCGAGGACGACCACGTCACGCCGCTCGGCGGTTGGAGCATGCTGGAGTACGTCGAGCACGGGCGTAGCACCGACAGACAGCCGGGGGGTGAAGCCGTGTCGCTCGGGGAGGTAAGGTTGCACGCCCCGATCTCGCGCCCCGAGAAGATAGTGGCCATCGGGCTCAACTACGAGGACCACGCCGCCGAGACGGGCGCGGAGATACCGGAGAAGCCCGTGGTCTTCACCAAGTACCCGAACACCATCGTCGGCCCCGGAGAGCCGATCCGGATCCCCCCCATAGCCGAGCAGATCGACTACGAAGCGGAGCTGGCGGTCGTGATCGGGCGCACCGCCCGCAACGTCCCCGAGTCGGAGGCGCTGGAGTACGTCTTCGGCTACGCGAACGCCAACGACGTCTCCGCGCGCGACCTCCAGTTCTCCGAGGGCGGGCAGTGGACCAGGAGCAAATCGCTGGACACGTTTATGCCGCTCGGGCCGTTTATCGTGACCCGCGACGAGGTGCCCGACCCGCAAAGCCTCTCCATCCGGGCCATCCTCAACGGCGAGGTCGTCCAGGACGGGACCACGAGCAAGATGATCTTCTCCGTCGCGGAGCTGGTCGCGTTCCTGAGCACGGGGATGACGCTGGTGCCCGGCGACGTGATCATCACGGGGACGCCGCCGGGCGTCGGGATGGCGCGCGACCCGCAGCTCTGGATGAAACCGGGCGACGAGGTGAGCATCGAGATCGAGGGCCTCGGCACCCTCACCAATCCCGTCGAGGCGGAGTAGGGCCTTCGGGGGCGGGGCGTCTTAGCCCGAAGCTCGTGGCGGGACCCGGCAATACATCCTACCGGCCGGTGAGGGCGATCGGCCTGCTGTTGGCGTTCCAGGTGCTCTGTGTGGCGGGCCTCGGCGCCCACGAATTCCTACAGGTCGACTGGCGAGGGGTCGGCCCCAGAACTACGCCGTCGCGGCAAATGATCGAGGCCTTGACCCTGGCCCTCTTCGTCCCGCCGACGGTTATGACGCTGATGTCGGCGCTCGGCTTCCTCCTCTTGCGGCGCAGGGGGTGGCTCCTGGCCGCGATCTCCCAGGGTCTTAGCCTGGGCGTCTGCCTGTGGCTCTACTCCCAGACCCAGCCGTGGTACGTCTACCCGATCATGGCCTACTGCATCCTCATGATCCTCTACCTGAACTCTCACGACGTGCGCGTCGTGTTCCACCCGCGGCGTGCTTCGACGCAGCGAGAGCCGGGGGACGCGGCGTCGTGAGCGCCGAGCGTCCCGAAGTCGAGGCCGCCGAGGCTCTGCTGAGGCGCTTCGAGCCCGTCATCCGCTCGACGAAGGGGGACAAGTTCTACCCGATGGACGTCGAGCCGTACGTGCGCGCGTGCAGCCTGTGGGTCCAGCGACCCGGGGAGGAGGCTGTCTGCGTCGCGCCGGGCGGGAAGCTGGATCTGGACCGGCTCGCGCAGCAGCCCCTCGACGAGGCTGGGGCGGTCCATTTCTTGAAGTTCACCGACCCTCAAGACCTCGCGGGGCCGGGCTCCCGCAGCGGACGCTTCAGGATGTTCGGCCGGCGCGCCGCCAGGGGCCTCAGGGAGTCGCGCGAGGCCTTCCGCGCCGGGCGGGGACGCCTGGCGCGCGTCGGGTACGTCTCCCGCTTCGTGGACGCCCTCTACTCGATCACGCTTCTGACGAGGGGACGGGTGCCCGGGGAGTCGGCGGCCGCGGCGTCGGTCTCCTACGAGCGGATCATGGCCGAAGGCGAGCACTACCGCTACCACGGCCGCGTAACCCGCCAGGATGGTTGGGTGGTCCTCCAATACTGGCTGTTCTACCCGTTTAACGACTGGAGGAGCGGCTTCTTCGGAGCCAACGACCACGAGGCCGACTGGGAGAAGATCTTCGTCTACCTCTCCGAGTCCGACGAGGGCGAGGTCCGCCCGGAGTGGGTTGCCTACGCGGCACACAACTACACCGGGGACAACCTCAGGCGCCGCTGGGACGACCCGGAGGTCGAGAAGGTGGGCGAGCACGCGGTGATCTACGTCGGAGCTGGCTCCCACGCCAGCTACTATGCCCCAGGCGAATACCTGACCGAGCTAAACATACCCCTGCCGGCGCCCCTCGCCAGGACCGCGAACGCCGTGCGGGGCTTCTGGAAGGAGAGGCTCGGACAGTACGCCGGTGAGGGCGAGGAGGAAGGCGGGCCCGGCTACCTTCACATCCCCTTCGTGGACTACGCCCGCGGGGACGGGCTGTCGATCGGGGCGGGCAGCGACCGGGCGTGGGATCCCCCGCGCCTCATGCTCGACCCGCCCCCGAGGTGGGTTTCGGGGTACCGGGGCCTGTGGGGGCTCTACGCGCGAGACCCCTTCGAGGGCGAAGATGCCCCCGCTGGTCCCATGTACAGCCGCGACAAGAGCGTAAACCGCGCGTGGTACGACCCCGTGGGTTGGGCCGGGCTGGACAAGGTGCCCCCCCCTGACGAGGCGCTCGAGGCGACGCTCGCCCGGCGCGCGGACTTCGAGACCCGCTGCGCCGCGCTCCGGACCGAGATCGACAACAAAAGCCAACAGCTCAAGAAGCTCGGCGTCGAGGTCGCGGCCTTGCGCGACAGGTCCCACCTCGACACCCCGCACGAGGAGGGAGCGAGGCGCCTCGCAGAGCTCTCCAGGGAGGTGGACCGCCTCAGGGCGCAGCTCGCCACGGACGAGGCCGTCTCGAAGTCCCTGGACGAGTACGCCGACCGCCTGAAGGCGGGGGAGCGGGACCCTGCACGCTCGCACATCTCCCGCGCCCACAGACCAGCCTCAGAAGACGAGCTCAGGGTGAGCCGCGTGGCCGAGGCCTGGGCCGCAGCCAGCGTCAGCCTCATGCTCATAAGCTTCGTCGGGATAGCCCTCTTCGAGCGGGAGCACCTGATGAGCATGCTGGTCTTGAGCATCGCCCTGTTCGCGTTCGTCGAGGCGGGCTTTAGGGGCCGGCTCGTCAACCTGGTCAGCAGCGTAAACATCGGGCTCGCGGTTGTCGCGGCCCTGATCCTCACGTACGAGTTCTTCTGGCAACTCGTCGTCGCCGCGGTCCTGAGCGTGGGCCTCTACGTCCTGTGGGACAACCTGCGCGAGCTGGGACGGTAAGGAGGAACGGGACTGCATCAGCCTGGACCTCGCCATGATGAGCGGGATACTCGAAATCCAAAGATGGATCCCCTGGAGGAAGAACTCGGCGGTTCGCTCCCGTTCATGCGAGCCGTAAAGAGGCTCGCCGACCCGAACGGCGAGCTCAACCCCGGCAACCTCTACCCCGGCTAGCGGTGTCGCGTGGGGACGGCGGGTGGTTAGAATGGAGGTATCATGGCGCGCACGATAAGGGTTGTGGTGGCGAAGGTCGGGCTCGACGGTCACGATCGGGGGGCCAAGATCATCGCCCGCGCCCTGAGGGACGCCGGGATGGAGGTCATCTACACCGGCCTCCACCAGACCCCGGAGCAGGTCGTCGAGACTGCCATCCAGGAGGACGCCGACGCCATCGGCATCTCTATCCTCTCCGGCGCCCACATGACCCTGATACCCCGCATAATCGACCTCCTCAAGAAGAACGAGGCCGAGGACATCCTGGTCTTCTGCGGGGGGACCATCCCGAAAGACGATATAGCCAGGCTCAAAGAGATGGGCGTGGGCGAGATCTTCACCCCCGGAACCCCCACGAAGAAAGCTGTAGAGTACGTCCAGCAAGCCGTACCAGCAAGTTAGGTTTCGAGGTTAAGGCGTCGGGTTTCAATTCTTGCTGAAGCCTGTAACCTGAAGCCTAGAAACGGAGTTTCGCTTTGGACTTTGTGAGAGTAGAGCGTGGCGAGGGCGGCGTCGCCGTCTTGACCATAGACCGTCAGGAGAAGCTCAACGCCCTCGACTCCCAGGTCGTCGAGGAGATCGGGCAGGCCCTGCTGGAGCTGGAGGTAGAGGGGCCGCGCGCGATCATCGTGACCGGCGCCGGCGAGCGCTCCTTCGTCGCGGGGGCGGACATCTCAGCGATGAGCGAGATGGGCCCTATGGAGGCGAAGCGCTTCTCGGAGATCGGGCACGCCGCGATGGCTCTCCTTGACCGGAGCCCGGTCCCCACCATAGCCGCCATCAACGGCTACGCCTTCGGCGGGGGCTGCGAGGTGGCGATCGCCTGCGACATCCGCGTCGCAGCCGAGAACGCGACCTTCGGCTTCCCCGAGGTGACTTTGGGGATACTCCCCGGCATGGGCGGCACCCAGCGCCTCCCGCGCCTCGTGGGGCCGGCGCTTGCGAAGGAGTTGATCTTCACCGGCCGCCGCATCGGCGCCGAGGAAGCGCATGAGATGAGGCTCGTCAACCGCGTCGTCCCCCAGGGCGAGGCGCTGAACGTCGCCCGAGAGGTTGCCGCCGAGATAGCCAAAAACGGACCCCTCGCCGTCCGTCATGCCAAGGCAGCGGCGAACCGCTCCACGGACGTAGACCTCGTGAGCGGGCTGGAGTACGAGGCCGATCAGTTCGCCCTCCTCTTCTCAACCGAGGACGCCCGCGAGGGCATGGGCGCCTTCGTCGAGAAGCGCAAGCCCGAGTTCGGGGGCCGGTGATCCACGAGACCGATCTCCGCGTCCGCTACGCGGAGATCGACGCGCAGGGGCACGTAAACAACGCCGTCTACCTCTCCTACTTCGAGGTCGGTCGCGTCGAGTGGCTGCGCTCCGCCGGCCTCTCCTACAAAGAACTTGAGAAACGGGGCTTCGGCTTCGTCGTCGTGGAGGCGCTGGTTCGCTACCGCAGGGCCGCCTTCTTCGACGACGAGCTTACGCTCCGCACCGAGTTGGCGAACCTTACCAGAGCCTCCCTGCGCTTCGAGTACGCGGTCTCGCGCGGCGGAGAGATGCTCGCCACCGGCCACACGCGCCACGCCTGCGTCGCGCTCGCGACCGGCAGGCCGGTCCGGGTGCCCGAGGAAATCCTCGCAGCCGCCCGCGCCGTATCTTAGAGGACGGGGACCCCGCACTTCGGTTAAGCTGTTCGAGAGGCACAGAGAGCAGCGAAAGGAGCCCGAGCGTGCTCGACACCACCACCGAAGCCGAGTCCCGCGCCGACAGGCGGCTGCGGGAGGAGAGGATCGCCTGGCTTACCACCGTGCGAGCTGACGGTCAGCCGCAATCGGTGCCCGTCTGGTTTCTGTGGATGCCCGAGCGCTGGCAGGTCTGGTAAGACCCGTTCCGTGGCGCCGGAGAACACGCTGTCCCTTACCGGCGACGTGATGCTCGGGCGCGGGGTCAACGAGTCGCTCCGCGCCGCGCGCCCCGAGGAGCCGTGGGGCGACGTGCTGTCGCTGCTCCTATCCGCCGACCTGCGCATCGTTAACCTCGAGTGCGCCATAACCGAACACAAGCGCCCGTGGTCGCGCACGCCCAAGGTCTTCCACTTCCGAGCGGACCCGTTGGCCGTGGAGGTCCTGCGGGCGGCCCGCGTGGATGCCTGCTCCCTCGCCAACAACCACACGCTCGACTTCGAGGAGCGGGGACTGACAGACACGCTGGATCATCTGGCGGCTGCCGGCATCCGGTTCGCGGGGGCCGGGCGCGATCCGGAGGAGGCCGCGCGGCCGGTAATTCTGGACGGAGGGGTGGCGCTAGTGGCCTTCACGGACAACGAGGCCCCGTTCGCGGCTGGGCCTGGCAAACCGGGTACGAACTACCTGCCGGTCTCCACCGAGCCCCATGTCCTGCGCCGAGTAGAAGAGGCTATAGAATCCGCACGCAAGGCGGGGGCGCAGACGGTGGTGTTCTCCAACCACTGGGGGCCGAACATGGTGCGGCGGCCACCGGAGGCCTTCAGGCGGTTCGCCCGGGCCGTCGTGGACCTCGGGGTCGACGTCTATTACGGGCACAGCGCGCACGTCTTCCAGGGCGTGGAGATCTACCGGGGGAAGCCGATCCTGTACGACGCCGGCGACTTTATAGACGACTACGCCGTGGACCCCGACCTGCGTAACGACCGCTCCTTCGTGTTTCGCGTCTCTGTGGAGGGCGGGGACCTCAAGCGCCTGGAGCTCTTCCCGGTCGTCTTGCCCTACGCCCGGGTGGAGCTCGCCAAGGATGGCGAGCGGGAGGCCATCCTGGATCTCATGCAGAACCTCTCCGCCGAGATGGGTACGACCTTCGAGCGGCGCGAGGACCGGCTCGTCATCAAGCCCGCCTAGGGCCGAACCTCTGCTAAACTCGCCCCCGTGAACCCCCCTTTGAGCCAGTACGCGGACTCACTCCTGAGGGCCGGAGTAGCCGGGACCAATACCTCCCACGGGGCGGAGAACAACCTCTACAAGATAAGCCTTTTGGTGGAGGGCGAGCCCAACCAGACCTTCGGCATGGAGGCTCTGCTCGGCGGCGTGACCTTCGAGGAGGCTTACGAGGCGGTGACCCGCCAGACCGGTCATCCCCCGGACAGGGAGGAGACCGGCGGGCGCGGGTGCATAGACCCGGCGCGCACCGCCGCAGGGCTCGTCGAGGCCGGGGAGCGCGTCCGGGCCGTCGCCGAGGCCGGGGAAAGCTTCGTATTCGCGACCGGCCATCCTGGCGCCCTGCTCTCCTACTACCTCGGCCTCGCGGACTGGACCGGAAGGCTGGGTGGAAAAATCTTCATCGCGCGGACGCCGGGGCGCTACGAGAAGAACTCCTTTCTCGACTGGGTAGGGCCCGTGGGTATCCTGGGCAACGGGGCGAGCCTGTTGCACACCCACGGCGCCGAGCCCATGCGGCACCTGCTCCGGGAGCTGGACAGAGTGGACCTGGTGGTGGCGGACCACGGGTTCGCGGGGGCCGCCGTGGCCGTCGGCGTCCCGACGGTGGCGATCATGGACACCAACGACCCGGCCTTCGCGGTGGTCTCCGGGCGCGGGGCCGACCTGACGGTCGTGCCGATGGACGACAACCGTCCGCTGAACGCCTACGGCCCAGCCCTTGAGGTGCTCACGGGCAAGACGTGATCCGCGGCTATCCGGTCCCGGGACGTCCTTGGACGTGGGTCTGGGTCTTCGGTTTGCCTGGTGTAGGGCTCGCGTTCCACCTGTGGTGGTGCAGGAGGCACGGCATATACTCCCTGAGGGCCGAGCCGAAGGAGTTATACTATGAGCTCAGGGGGTGGGACCAGCCCTGATGGCGAGGTTCGAGAGGGGTGGGTAGCTCGTGAACGTCGCGATCCTGACCATCGGCAGCCGCGGAGACGTGCAGCCTTTCTTGGCCCTTGGAATTGGGCTGAAGGACGCCGGTCACGAGGTGACCTTCGCCACCGGCCAGGGTTTCGAGGAGTTCGCTTCCGGGCGAGGGCTTCGCTTCGCCGCCCTCGACACGGAGCTGTTTGAGCGCCTGCAGTCGCCCGAGGGTAAGGCCGCCCTCTCCGGCAAGAGCGCCCTCTCTACCGTCAAGGAGGCCGCGTCCATGTACAGGAGGGTACTGGACGGGGAGTGGGCGGCGGCGACTGGGGCGGGGGCGGAGGCCGTCGTCTACCACCCGAAGGCTCTGGGTGGCTACCACATAGCCGAGGCCTTGGGGGTTCCCGGCTTTCTCGCCCACCCGGTCCCGATGTTCTCCCCGACGGGAGCCTTCCCGAACCCTGTCCTGCCGGTGGCCGACCTTGGCACCTTCTTCAATCGGTCGAGCTACGGGATTTTCCTTCGCGCGTTGACCGCGCCGTTCCACCGCACCATCAACCGCTGGCGCCGGGAGACCCTCGGGTTGCCGCCGCGTCGCCTGCTGGCCGATGAGCTGGAGCGCGGTGGCGAGCCGGTGCCGACCCTGATCTGCTGCAGCCCGCACGTGGTCCCCCCGCCCGCCGACTGGGATCGCTCCGCAACCATGACGGGGTACTGGTTCCTAGACGATGCGCGAAGCTGGCGCCCGCCCGACCACTTAGCCGACTTTCTCGAGGGTGGGTTGCCGCCGGTCTACGTCGGCTTTGGCAGCCTCGGGGGATGGACCCGGCAAGAGGTTGTCGCGGCCGCGCTGGCCGCCCTCAAGAGATCCGGGAAGCGCGGCGTGCTCGCAACGGGTTCAGGCCGCGTCCCGTCCGGCGTGCCTGAGAACGTGTGCGTGATCGAGTCCGCCCCCCACGAGTGGCTGTTCCCCCGGATGGCGGCGGTCGTGCACCACGGCGGGGCGGGAACGACTGCGGAGGGCCTGCGAGCGGGCAGACCGAGCGTGATCTGCCCGACCACGATGAACGACCAGCTGTTCTGGGGCAGGCGCGTGTCCGAGTTGGGTGTCGGACCGGAGCCGCTGCCTCAGAAGAAGCTCGCCTCCGAGGCGCTCCTGACCGCGATCCGGGTCGCCACCAAGGACGACCGGGTGTGCGAGCGGGCGGCCGCCCTGGGGGAGAAGATACGAGCCGAGAGGGGTGTCGCGCGGGCGGTCGAGGTTATAGAATCGGCCGCATCGTAGGTCCTATCAGCGTGGAGCCATCCTGATCGCGCCGTCGAGCCGGATGACCTCGCCGTTGAGCATCTCGTTCTCGATTATGTGTCCTACTAGAGCGGCGTACTCTTCCGGGCGCCCCAGGCGCGAGGGGAAGGGGACCTGTTTGCCTAAAGTGTCGCGGGCCGCCTCGGGTAGCCCGGCCATCATCGGGGTGTTGAAGATGCCTGGGGCGATCGCCACCACCCTGATGCCCAACGCCGCAAGCTCGCGGGCCACGGGGAGCGTCATCGCGACGACGCCTCCCTTGGAGGCCGCGTAGGCGACCTGCCCGATCTGGCCGTCGAACGCCGCCACCGACGCCGTGTTGACCATAACCCCGCGCTCTCCGCTCCCGGACGGCTCGTTCTTCGCCATGGACTCGGCCGCGAGTCGCACCACGTTGAAGGTGCCAACCAGGTTGACGTTGACCACCTTCGCAAAGGAATCTAGAGAGTGGGGGCCTTGCTTGCCCAGCACCTTCTCAGCCGACGCTATGCCGGCGCAGTTGATCGCCCCGTGCAACCCGCCGAAGGCGCGTGTTGCCCCCTCGATGGCCTCCCTTACGCTTCCCTCGTTGGTGACGTCCGTCTCGAGGAAGCGGACGTTGCCGCCCGCGGCTTCTCCCTTGAGGTCAGCCACCACGACGTTCGCGCCCGCGCTCGTAAGCATCCCGGCGGTGGCGGCGCCGAGGCCCGAGCCACCGCCGGCCACGAGGAAGGTGCGTCCCTCTATCTCCATCCGGTGGGCTCCAGAAGACGACCGTTCATAGATTCTCCTTTATCGGTCAACGACGGTCAGTGTGACGCCGCTCGGGCGCTTGCGGTCGTGGAAGATCCTCTGCCGGGCGACCTCGGTGCGCGCCGAAGTAGCGCCGCTCTCGCCGGTGTTCGGGTTGCGGTCCCAGCGGGGGAAGCAGCTGGAGGTTATCTGCACCCGTACCCGGTGGCCGGCTTGGAAGGTAATCCCGGTTGCCCACAGGTCCACCTTGAACTCGTACACGCGACCCGGCTCGAGGGGCTTCGGCTCCGCGGGCCCTATGACGCCGGGGGCCGGGAAGGCCTGTCGCTCGCTCGCCCGGATCACACCGTCCGTCACGACGATGGCCCGTCCGTCGGGGTAAACGTCCACGACTCGGGCGACGAAGTCCGTGTCCGGGGCGGAGGTGGCGGCGAAGATGATGGCGTGGACGGGACCAAGGACGGTGTAGTCCTCCCGCAGAACTTCGCTCGTGTAGAGGAGCACGTCGGGGCGGTCCTCTATGGCGCGCTGATCCCTGGGACCGGGGCGGTGGATGGGGGCCATGAGAATCGCCCCGCCGAGGGTCGGGACGGGGTTTCCGGGGTCGTAGTCGTATTCGTCGGGCTCGCTTCGCTCGGGCGTCTCGCGCGAGAGACGGCCATCAGCGCGCAGGTACCACCGCTCCGTACAGGCGCCGGGGACGGGCCACTCCCCGTAGCCACGCCAACGGTTCTCGCCCATCACGAAGACCTCGACCGGTGGACTCCCTCCGAGGGCGCTATCGTCGCCCTTGAGCGTCGCGTTGAACCAGCGGAGGTGGGCGTCTGTGAGGTCGCCGCGGTAGTTCAGGAACGCGCCGGAGCTGCCGATGCCGAAGTCCAGGTCGCCGATGGTGCTCCCGAAGTCCGCGTGCGTCCACGGCCCCACGAGCAGGCGCGGGGGATGCCTCCCTGCCGCCTTCGCCCGCTCCTTCATCGCCCCGTACTGCCTCAAAGTCTCCCCGATAAAGCAGTCGTACCAGCCTCCGATGTGAAAGGTGGGGACCTCGACGCGGTCGTACTTGCCGTCGATGTTGAGGTAGCTCCAGCCTTCGTCATCCGCGCCGCGCGCGAAGCCGCCACGCACGAACGGCGTCAGGTTGTCCGGGTCGGGGAGCCGCGTGAGCGGTAGAACGTCGTAGCCGCCGCCGGCGAGGAGGGTGTCTATGGAGCCGATCAGCTCGGGCAGCTTCGCCTCTATCTGCTGCGGCTCGCCGCGGTACCTGCGGAATAGTACCCCGAGGGCGAGGGCGGCCTGCGCCCAGTACTGCATAAGGCCGAGCTCGCGCGCCCCGCCACGCATCTGGGCGCCGTTCAGGTGGTTGCCCCAGGTCTGCCCAGGGGCCATGCTCCTCAAAGAAGGCGGTTGCATTACGGCGGCGTGCCACTGGGTCTTGCCGAGGTAGGAGAGCCCGATCATCCCGACGGTGCCGGAGGAGCCGGGGAGCTTCGCGGCCCACTCGACGGCGTCGTAACCGTCCTCGAACTCGCGCACGAACGGGGTGAATTCCCCCTCGGAAGCGTAGCGGCCCCGGACGTCCTGGATCGCGACGATGTAGCCCCGGCGGGCGGCCCTTATGGGGTCGAGGTACGTAGCGTTGAAGGGAAGGTCCTTGCCGTAGGGCATGCGGGTGAGGAGTACCGGGTACGGGTCGCCGGTCGCCGGGCGGTAGACGTTGGACATCAGGGTCGCGCCGTCGCGCATCCGCGCAGGCACGTCCTTCTGTACCGTTACCTCCCTTATGGGGTTCATGTGTCCTCCGTTCGGCTCCCGATTACCTCCTGGCGCGTCTCCCGAGAAGTGCGAGGGCCACCGTGGCCAGGAGCGCCAGGACGGCGGGCACGGAGAGGGAGAGCGCCTGGACCGCCCGTATCCTGCGTCGCATCTGGGCCGCGTCGTTGAGGCGCGGGAACGGTTTGTCCGGTTCTGCGACGCCGAGGAACTCGCACAGGGGTCTCCAACCCTCCTTGACCTCGAAGACGAGCAGCTTCTCGGCCGGCACGCGCCTTTTGACCTCCTCGTTGTGCCGCACAAAGACCTCTATCGCGTGTGAGCGGTCCTCGAAGCGGCCGTCGAAGGTGCCCTGCCAGATGATCTCGTTGCCCATCCGGCCGATCTCGAAGATCCTGGAGACGAAGAGGCCGACGAACGCGAAGACCGCGCGGGAGAGTCGGGAGCTGGCGGTGATCTTGCTTATCTGGTAGATGGTGTCGCGCGTGCTCTCGTACCACCGCTCGGGGTCCCGCACGCTCAGGAGCACCCTGGCGTCCGGGTGTCTCTGGAGCAGCTCTTCGTAGAACGTGCAGGCCGGCCAGTCCACGGCCGCCTCGTAGCCCCCGAGAAGGCCGTCCCAGTCGACCGGCTCGCCGCGCCACGCGGCCTGCCAGAACCCCGCGTGCTCCGGGTGCTCGAAGACCTCTATCATGTGGTAGCAGGGGCCGAAGCCTAACGTCTCGAGCGCCGCCTTCAGCGACATCGTGCCGGTCCTCCCGAAGCCGGCCCCGACGACCTTCACCCCGTACTAGCCCCTGGCAGGCGTGTAGTCGCTGTAGCGTTCGCGCAGGGCCATCTTCAGCGCCTTGCCGGTGGCGGTGTGCGGGATCTCGTCCACGAACTCGATCGCGTCGGGCAGAGACCACTTCGGGTGGCTGGAGGCCAGGTGGGAGAGTAGCTCCTCTTCCGTCGCCTCCGCGTCCTCCTTGAGCACCACCACCCCCAGCGGCCGCTCCCCCCACCGCTCGTTCGGGACGGCGATAACCGCGGCCTCGGCGACAGCGTCGTGCGCCATAAGGCCGTTCTCGAGGGCGACCGAGGAGATCCACTCGCCGCCGCTCTTTATGAGGTCCTTGGTCCTGTCCTGTATCTCCACGTAGCCGTTTTCGTCTATGGTGACGATATCGCCGGTCTTGAACCAGCCGTCCTCGGTGAACTTGTCGGCGCCCTCCTCGGTGTTGAAGTAGGCCCCCGAGACCCACGGGCCCCGGATCTCCATCTCGCCCATCGACTCCCCGTCCCACGGGACGAAGCCCTCGTCGCCGCGCGCCCTGACCTCGATAAACGCCCCCGGCAGGCCCTGGGTGGCCCGGACCTTGTATTGCCCGTCTTCGGGGGCTTCGTCCACGAGGCTGCTGAGGGTGCAGACGGTGCCCAGCGGGGTCGTCTCGGTCATGCCCCAGGCGTGCAGCACGCGGAGCCCGTGGCGCTTTTCGAAGGCCCGGATCATGCCCTCCGGCGCCGCCGACCCGCCGATGACCATGTCCCGGACGCTGGAGAGGTCGTAGGAGTCCGGATCCTCGTCGAGCTTGCGCAGGATGCCCAAGAAGATGGTGGGCACCCCGGCTGTGATAGTGACCTTCTCGTTCGACATGTCTTCCAGCAGGCTCTCGGGGTCGAGGTGGGGACCCGGCAGGACCTGCTTGGCCCCGACAAGGGTCGAGGTGAACGGCAGGCCCCAGGCGTTGACGTGGAACATCGGCACCACCGGCATCACGACGTCGCGCTCCCTAATCCCCAGCATGTCCGTCATGGCGGAGGCCATTGAGTGCAGGCAGATGGCCCTGTGCGAGTACAGCGCCCCCTTGGGGCGGCCCGTTGTCCCCGAGGTGTAGCACATCGCAGCTGCGTCGCTCTCGTCGAAGTCCGGGTACTCGAACCGGTCCTCGGCGGCCTCCGAGATCAGGTCCTCGTAGCTCTCCAGACCCTCCGGCGCCGAGCCGTCCGCGGAGAGGACGAAGACGCGATCCAGGTCCACCCGGTCCCCGAAGCCGCTGAGGAGCCCTACCATGGTCTCGTCCACGAGCAGCAACCTATCCTCGGCGTGGTCGATAATGTAGGCGAGGTCGTCGGCGCTCAGGCGCGGGTTTATGGTGTGCAAGACGAGCCCCGCGCACGGGACCCCGAAGTACGCCTCGAGGTGCTGGTGGTTATTCCAAGCTAGCGTCGCCACGCGGTCGCTCTTCCGCAGGCCGAGCTCGCCGAGGGCGACGGCGAGCTTTTTGGCGCGCCGCACGAAGTCTGCGTAGGTGTAGCGGTGGAAGCTCTTGTCGGGCCTGCGGGTAACGATCTCCTTCGGCCCGTAGAGCGCCTCGGCCCTGCGGAGCATCGTGGGCAGGGTAAGCTGGTAGTCCGAGGTGAGACCCTTCAACACGTCCTCCTTACCTTTCCCCTGGGTGAGGCGATGTTAGCATTCGCACCAGACGCCGGGCAAGGCGGAGGTGTGGCGGAGAGACGCTCTTTTAGCGTGGTTGCGGTGACGTTCTTCGGGAAGAAGGAGGTCGCCCGCTACCCCACCCGCGAGCAGGCCGAGTGGCGGGCCAAAGAGCTGAACGAATGGGCGGAGCGCAGCCCCCGAGGCTACGTCCAGTACCTGGTGCGGCCCGCAGACGAACCGAAGCCACCGTTCTGACGCCTGCATCGGGCATATAGCATCGGCTTGACCGGGAATGAGTGTCTTCTCGGAAGCCCGCATCTCGCATAGCCCCGGTTTGAACCCGGATCTCTGCGCCGTGAAGCGGTATGATGGGGTCATCGTTCAGGAGGTTTATCAGAGGTGAATATCCGTCAAGCCAACGGACTCGGTAGGGTGCACGTAGCCAAGCCCCAGATGAGAGAGACGTACTGCGGCAGACCGATAGACGAGGATGACTGGGTCACCACCTCCAGGGAGGCCAACTGCACCGGCTGCGCCCGGGCGGGGGCGCCCAGGCCTGAAGGGCCGGGGAAAGGTTCCTAGCCCAGGGCCAGAGTCTCCTACCCCTCCATCCAACCGCGCAGAGGACTGTGCACGCGGTTTTGTGAGCCGACCAAGAGCGCGTTGCGGCCAGAGGCCAGACTAGCGCCAGGTCGACCTCCGGCTCCTCGGCGGGGGCGGCGGAGAGACGAAGCTCACGAACGTCCCTCAGCGTGCGCTGCATTTGGGACGTACGAGCCTCCGAGAACCAGCACCTTGTTAGGCAATTTTGCGAATAACAGTTGTGTTGTGGCTGCTACTTCAGCGGGTCATGTCCCCAGTTCATGAGCGAGTAGCGCCAGTTGGAGTTCTCGGCGTCGTTTTTGGGCTCCTGCCCGAGGTGACGCTTCACGTAGCCATTGACCTTCTTCATGTGGTCGATGTCGTCGTCGGTGTAGTCGGACTTCTTTTTGCGCCGGATCGCGACGATTCTGCGCCCAGATTGGTGACCCTTCGTTTCACCTCCGCCGTCGCTCTGGCCTACCGACTTGGACTCATCCGTTTGCAGCCACTCCTCGAGCTCCTCGGGGGTCATGTTCACGGCCCCGTCGAACTCCTCGATGATCCGCTGCCTGTCGCCTGCCACGAAGGTGCCTCCTAGACCTTGCTCAGAGCGTCGGGTTTGTGGGCGGCCTCCTTGCCGCTCTTCTCGCTCTCGAGGAGGTAGCGCTGGTCGTCCTCGGAGGCGTTGACCTTCTGCCCGCCGACCTCGGTGCTCGAGGTGAGCTTCTTCTTCACCTTGCCGCGCGTCTTGCCTTGCGGGGTGTTCCACCCTACAGTGTCGCCCTGCTTGAATTCCTGAGCCACTTTTCCATCCTGTTTCCGTCGACTCGTCACGACCATGCTACCGGCGATCGCCGAATTTGATGCGAAAGCGCTTACTGAACTGGGAGGCTGGGAGGAAAATGGAGCCCGTAGTGCTGTCCCGGCGAGACAGCTCCGACTATCGTAGAATTGAAAGCGTCGGCGGGACGAAGGAGGTCAGGTGGCGACGGAGTACCTGCAGTTCGCCGGGGCCATGGTACTGATGGTGGGCATATTGATCGGCTCGTACTGGTTCGTCTACGTGCCGAACCGCGGTGACTCGGCCAGCGGCAACGACGACCGAGAGAGGCCGCAGCAGTAGAGACAGAGCTATCGGGGGTGTGAGGGCGCTTGCAGGTTTCGGCCAAGACTGATTACGCGCTGCGTGCCGCCGCCGAGCTGGCGCGGGCGTCGACCGAAGGAACCGGGCCTGTGAAGGGGGAGTGGATCTCCGACGCCCAGGGCATCCCGAAGAAGTTCATGGAGAACATCCTCCATGACCTGAAGCGCGCAGGGATAGTACGCACCCGCCGCGGCGCCTCAGGCGGCTACTGGCTCGCCCGGCCCGCCGAAGAGATTGCGCTCGCCGAGGTCATCCGGGCCGTGGAAGGACCCCTGGCGAACGTCCGGGGCGAGTGGCCCGAGGCCGTCGAGTACCCCGGCGCCGCCGAAGCCCTGCGGGAGGTTTGGATCGCCGTTCGCGCCAACCTCCGCGCCGTCCTGGAGTCTGTCACCCTCGCAGACATCGCCTACGGCAACCTCCCCAAGCCGGTCACCATCCTTACTCAGGACCCCGAAGCCTGGATCCACCACTGAGGCCCACCCGCCGTAGCCAGCCCCAGATGATCCCTTAGATCGAGCCCGTCCCACCACCACTTTCGGTCCCGCCGAACGAGATACGCACCAAGATCCTCCTTGACACTGGGTGTAACCGTGGTTACTCTATGCCGACTTGTATTGTTCACTACGGTAGTGGAGATTGCATGGACACTAAGGACACTAAGACCGTCGAGGGTGAGGACCGTTCCGGTCAGACCAAGCCGGTTGGTTTTTGGGAGGCGTTCTGGTTCTGGGTGAAGCTGGGGTTCATCAACTTCGGGGGGCCGGCTGGCCAGATCGCGATCATGCACCGGGAGCTGGTCGATAAGAAGCGCTGGGTCTCCGAGCAGCAATACTTGCGGACGCTTAACTTCTGCATGCTCCTGCCGGGCCCGGAGGCCCAGCAGGTCGCCACGTACATAGGCTGGAGGCTGCACGGGACGTTAGGGGGGATCGTCGCCGGCTCGTTCTTCGTCATACCGTCTATCTTCGTGCTGCTCTTGCTCTCTTACCTGGCGGTCGCCCACTCAGACGTGCCTGCGATCAACGGGCTTCTCTACGGGGTGCAGCCTGTCGTGATAGCCATCGTGGTGGAGGCCGTGCTGAGGATCGGCAAGCGGACCCTCAACCACTCGCTCCTCGTCGGCTTCGCCGTCCTGGCCTTTATCGCTCTGTATTTCTTTTCCGTCCCCTTCCCGCTGGTCGTCCTGGCAGCAGCCGTAGCCGGGTTGCTCCTCAGCCGCGCGGTGCCCGACGCCTTCCAAGGTGGCGGGCACGGCTCCTCGGACGAAGAAGAGTCCGCCATAGACAGGGCCGCTTCCAACGGTCGGCCTTCTATGCTGCGCAACCTGCGGCTCCTTGGGATCTTCGTCGTGCTCTGGGCGGTCCCGGTGGCAGCCCTCTACCTGTGGCGCGGAGGCGAGGACGTGCTCGTCAAGGAGGCGCTGTTCTTCACGGGAGCGGCGTTCCTGACCTTCGGCGGTGCCTACTCGGTCCTGAGCTACGTCGCCGACGTGGCCGTCAACGGCTACGGGTGGCTCACCGCGGACCAGATGGTGCAGGGCCTCGGCCTCGCCGAGTCCACGCCCGGGCCCCTTATCATGGTCACCCAGTACGTTGGTTTCATCGGCGCCTGGAACGACCCCGGTCCCTTCTCCCCGCTCCTCTACGGGACGCTCGGGGCGCTGATCACGACCTACGCGACGTTCCTGCCGTGCTTCCTGTTCATCTTCTTTCTTGCTCCCTACATCGAGCTCTTGGCCAACGACCGGAGGCTCAAGGCCATCCTCATCGGGGTCACGGCGGCAGTGGTCGGGGTAGTGGCCAACCTGGCCGTCTATTTCGCCACGCAGGTCCTGTTCCCCGACGGCTTCTCCCTGCGGGGGCTCGACGTTTTCGCACTGGTGGTGGCGGTCGTCTCCTTCGTGGTGCTCCAACGCTACAAGGTGCCCATCTACCTGATGGTGCCGGCGGGCGCGGTGCTGGGGATGGCGTGGACGCTCCTGTAGGGGTAGCCTGAGGCCATGGAGAGGCCGCGCTGGGTGCTGCTCGTCTACCGCCTCCCTAGGGAGCCCTCGCGCCACCGCGTGGCTGTGTGGCGCAAGCTCAGGGACCTCGGCGCCCTCTACCT
>Ga0126306_10000054_pt1 | contig 31388 bp, 28 predicted proteins | sample Plot27_FD_92592 | JGI IMG/M metagenome (GOLD analysis project Ga0126306, IMG submission 92592) | Serpentine soil microbial communities from UC McLaughlin Reserve, CA, USA - Plot27 | ecosystem: Environmental > Terrestrial > Soil > Grasslands | place: USA: UC McLaughlin Reserve, Lake County... | reverse complement strand
TCGTCGCGCTCGGCGTGAAGATCGACTGGACCGACGACGAGGTGGCGCGGGCGCAGGCCATGGCGGTGCGCCCGGCGCAGGTGTTCGCCAGTCCGGACGAGGCGGCCGACCGGCACCTGAAGCTGGCGGGGCTGCGGTCACTCGTCGAGCCCGTGGAACCCGTCGCCCGCGCGGGGGTGCGGCGCGCGAACGGCGGCTGGGTCGCGGCGCTGGACCCGCGGGCGTTCTCCGCCGTCGGCCCACCGGTCGAGACCGTGCTGTCACGGTGCGAGGCCCCGCTGCGGCTGGCCGCAGGTGCCGGCGACACGATGGTCGGCCTGGACGCGATGCGGCGGATCGACCCGGACGCCGTCGTCATCGACGGCGCCGGCCACAACGCGCACTGGGAGTCGCCGGAGGCGGTCTGGTCGCTGCTCGCCTAGCCGAGCCCCGGTCGCCCTCCGCGCCACATCGGCGATCTGGTCGCCAAGAGCGCCGTTTGGCGACCAGATCGCCGATCTGGTCACGACCTGTGGACGACGGAAGCGGGGGAACGCAGCGGTCGCCGATCCTGCGCACGTGCCCAAACGGATGCCCCGATCGCGAATCACTGGTCCGGCGACGCGCTCGTACCTGCGAGCCTCCGGCCTGAAAGAACGGGAACTGCGGCACCCGGACGTCGTCAGGCTCTCGCGCGACACCTACCTCCCGCGGTTGCTCAGCGGAGAACTGGCCACCCGACTCGCTGCCGTGTTGCTCACGGCGCCGCCCGGCGCCGTCGTCAGTCATCTCTCGGCCGCAGACGTCTGGGGTCTGCAGATTCCCTTCCGCGACCGCTCGGACAACCGGGTGAACCTCACGATCCCCGAGGGGTCCAGCGCGGAGAGCCGGATCGACCGCCGTCTGTATCGCCTGCCGATCAGCGACTTGGACGTCGTTCGGCGGAAGTCCGTGCCGGTCACGTCGCCGGCCCGGACCTGGCGGGATCTGGCCGGGATCCTCGAGCCGCCGGCCCTGCTCGCAGCCACCGACCAGATCGTGAACGGTCTGGCGAGCCGTGGTGAACTGCAGGAGGAGCTGGCTCGCCGTCCGCGCGGGCGAGGCTGTGCCAGAGCGCGGCTCGTCCTGCCGGTGGCCGATCCGCTAGCCGGCTCTCCGATGGAGTCTGTCCTGCGCTGGCTGATCCGCGACGCCTCCTTGCCGATGCCCGTATTGCAGTTCCCCGTCCGTGACGCAGGTGGCGTCGTTGTCGCTGCCGCCGACATGGCCTGGCCCGGGAACAAGGTCCTCGTCGAGTTCGACGGCGAGGTGCATCGGGAGCGGAAGACATTCGTGAACGACCGCCGCCGCCAGAATCGGCTCGTGGCGGCGGGATGGATCGTCCTGCGCTTCACATCGGCCGACGTGTACGGCGATCCTGCGGGGGTGCTCGCTCAGATCCGGCGCGCGCTCGGATTCTGACCACATGGGCGAAGTGGGCGCGAAAACGGGCGCTTGGCGACCACATCGCCGATCTGGTTCGAAAGGGGTGGGGCCGGATCGGCGGGAGGGGCGGGGCGGGAAGGGGATCGCGCGCTCCCGGTACCCTCGTGCGCGTGTCCCGGGTGGTCGTCGACGTGGTCCTCAAGGCGGAGATCTCCGACCCCCAGGGGCAGGCGGTGCTGGGCGCGTTGGGGCGCCTGGGCCACGACGGCGTGCGCAGCGTCCGCCAGGGCAAGCATTTCGTGCTCGAGGTCGACGGCACTCCGGACGAGGCCGAGCTGAAGCAGATCGCCGAGACCCTGCTGGCCAATCCCGTCATCGAGGACGTCGAGCTGCATCTCCCCACCGACTGAACGGACGCACTTCCTTGCGCATCGGTGTTCTGACTTTCCCGGGCTCCCTGGACGACGTCGACGCCGCCCGCGCGGTGCGGCTGGCCGGCGGTGAGCCGGTCGCCCTCTGGCACGCCGACCACGACCTCAAGGACGTCGACGCCGTGATCCTCCCGGGCGGCTTCTCCTACGGCGACTACCTGCGGGCCGGCGCGATCGCGGCCCGCGCGCCCCTGATGCAGGACGTCGTCGCCCGGGCGAACGACGGCATGCCGGTGCTGGGCATCTGCAACGGCTTCCAGGTGCTCTGCGAGGCCGGCCTGCTGCCGGGAGCGCTCACCCGCAACAGCCACCTGCACTTCCGCAACCGCGACCAGGTGCTCGTCGTCGAGCGCGCCGACACCGCGTGGACCAGCGAGTACAGCGAGGGCCAGCGGATCGTCATCCCGGTGAAGAACGGCGAGGGCCGGTACGTCGGATCCGACGCCGACCTCGACCGCCTGGAGGGCGAGGGCCGGGTCGTGTTCCGCTACGCCGACGGCAACCCGAACGGCTCAAGCCGCGACATCGCGGGCGTGACCAGCGAGAACGGCCGCGTCGTCGGGCTCATGCCGCACCCCGAGCACGCCGTCGAGGACCTCACCGGCCCCTCGACCGACGGCCTGGGCTTCTTCACCAGCGTCCTGAAGGCGGTCGTCGCCGCATGAACGCGAGAACGACGCCCGAGCGAGCATCGCAGGGAGCGCCAGCGACCGAGGAGCGGAACGAGGGCGGAGTCGAGCAATGACCGTCGACACCGTCGAGATCGCCGAGAAGACGCCCGACGACGAGCAGCCCTGGGCCGAGCTCGGGCTGAAGGCCGACGAGTACGCGCGCATCCGCGACATCCTCGGCCGCCGCCCCACCACCGCCGAGCTGGCCATGTACAGCGTCATGTGGAGCGAGCACTGCTCGTACAAGAGCTCCAAGGTGCACCTGCGCCGCTTCGGCGACCTGCCGAAGAGCGAGGCGCTGCTGGTCGGCATCGGCGAGAACGCCGGGGTCGTCGACGTCGGCGACGGCTACGCGGTCACCTTCAAGGTCGAGTCGCACAACCACCCCAGCTACGTCGAGCCCTACCAGGGGGCGGCCACCGGCGTCGGCGGCATCGTCCGCGACATCCTCACCATGGGCGCCCGACCGGTCGCGGTCATGGACTCCCTGCGGTTCGGCCGCGCCGACGCCCCCGACACCGCCCGCGTGCTGCCCGGCGTCGTCGCGGGTGTCGGCGGCTACGGCAACTGCCTCGGCCTGCCCAACATCGGCGGCGAGCTGCTCTTCGACGACTGCTACGCCGGCAACCCACTGGTCAACGCGCTGTGCGTGGGCGTGATGAGGCACGAGGACGTGCGGCTGGCCAAGGCCGAGGGCGTCGGCAACAAGGTGATCCTGTTCGGGGCCCGCACCGGCGGCGACGGCATCGGCGGGGTGTCCGTCCTGGCCAGCGAGACGTTCGACGCCGAGGGCCCGGCCAAGCGGCCGTCAGTCCAGGTCGGGGACCCGTTCACCGAGAAGCTGCTCATCGAGGCCTGCCTGGAGATCTTCGAGCAGGGCCTGGTCACCGGCATCCAGGACCTCGGCGGCGCGGGCCTGTCGTGCGCGACGTCCGAGCTGGCCAGCGCCGGCACCGGCGGCATGCACGTCGACCTGGACACCGTCCCGCTGCGCGACAGCACGCTCACCCCGGCCGAGATCCTGATGAGCGAGTCGCAGGAGCGCATGTGCGCGATCGTCGAGCCGGACAAGGTCGACGCCTTCCTCGCCGTCTGCCGCAAATGGGACGTGCTGGCCACCGTCATCGGTGAGGTCACCGAGGGCGACCGGCTGACCGTCGACTGGCACGGCGAGCGGATCGTCGACGTCCCGCCGCGCACCGTGGCCCACGAGGGCCCGGTCTACGAGCGGCCGATGCAGCGCCCGGCCGACCTCGACGACCTGCAGGCCGACGACGCCGCGCGGCTCCCTCGCCCGTCCACGCCGGAAGAGCTGCAGGCGCACTGGCTCGCCGTCGTCGGCAGCCCGGACGGCGCCGACAAGACGTGGGTCACCGAGCAGTACGACCGGTACGTGCGCGGCAACACGGTCCTCGCCCAGCCCGAGGACGCCGGCGTGATCCGCATCGACGAGGACAGCCACCGCGGCATCGCGCTGGCCCTGGACGGCAACGCCCGCTACGCCCGGCTCGACCCGTACGCCGGTGCCCAGCTGAACCTGGCCGAGGCCTACCGCAACGTGGCGGTGAGCGGCGCCCGGCCGCTCGCCGTCACGAACTGCCTGAACTTCGGCTCTCCCGAGGAGCCGGAGGTCATGTGGCAGTTCGCCGAGGCCGTCCGCGGCCTCGCCGACGCCTGCCGCGAGCTCGGCCTGCCGGTCACCGGCGGCAACGTGAGCCTCTACAACCAGACCGGCGACGTGGCGATCAACCCGACGCCGGTCATCGGTGTCCTCGGCGTGCACGCCGACGTGCGGCAGCGGGTGGGCGGCGGCTGGCGGGCGGACGGCGAGACGGTGCTGCTGCTCGGCGAGACCCGGGAGGAGCTCGGCGGCTCGGCCTGGGCGTCGGTCGTGCACGGGCACCTGGGTGGCACCCCGCCGACGGTGGACCTCCCGGCTGAGCGGGCCCTGGGGGAGCTGCTGGCCGATCTCGGCCGCGACGAGCTGATCACCTCGGCGCACGACCTCGCCGACGGCGGCCTCGCGCAGACCCTCGCCGAGTCGGCCCTGCGCCACGGGGTCGGCGCGCGGCTGCGGCTGGACGGTGACCCGTTCACGGTGCTGTTCAGCGAGTCGACCGCCCGGGCCGTCGTCACGACGGCCGACCCGGCAGCGGTGCGCGCCGCCGCCGAACGGGCCGGCGTCGCCGTCACCGAGCTCGGGACGACGGGCGGCGACAGCCTGAGCGTGGATGGCGTGCTCGACCTCCGGCTGGCCGAGCTGCGGGCCGCCTGGACGGCGACGCTCCCGGCGCTGTTCGGCTCGCCCGAGGTCGCCGTCGGCACCGTCCCGGCGGGAACCGTCCCGACCAGCTGATGGCCGGCACCGCCCCCATCCCGGCCGACGAGCTGCGCGCCGTCCTCGAGCCGGTGCGGCCGTGGCTGGCCGGGGAGGCCGGGGATCCCGGCCGGAAGGTGGTCGGCGCCGCGGTGAAGACGACCGCCCGCTGGTTGGCCCAGCAGGTGCCCGGCCGGTCGGTGGAGCTGCGCATCCCGCCGCACGTCGCCGTCCAGTGCGTCGAGGGCCCGCGGCACACGCGGGGGACGCCGCCCAACGTCGTCGAGACCGACGCGGCCACCTGGCTGCGGCTGGCGACCGGGCAGCTGCGCTGGGAGGACGCGGTCGCCGCCGGCCAGGTGGTGGCCAGCGGCAACCGCGCCGACCTGAGCGGTTGGCTGCCGTTGCGTCCGATCAGCCGGTGAACAGCTTGGCGGCGGTCTTGACGGTCTGGAACAGGCCGTAGGCCAGCGGGACCCCGACCAGCGTCCAGGCGAAGGCGATGAGCCCCGCCGGGGTGTGCGTGGTCGGGCGACGGTCGTCCGTCGACGCGGTCGAGCTCATCGGGCGGCGCTCCGTTCCTGGGTGGGGTTCTCGTGGGTGAACTGCTCGACGGCGTCCTCGGACTCGTGCCACTTCGCGTCCACCGGCTTGATGAGCAGGTTCGCCACGAAGCCGACGGCGAGGGGGCCGACCATGATGAACAGGGCGGGCCGGTAGTCACCGGCCACGAGCTGGCCGGGGGTGCCCCGCGCGTCCAGCACGCCGTTGATGATCAGCGGGCCGGCCACGCCCGCCGCCGACCAGGCCGTCAGCAGCCGGCCGTGGATGGCGCCGACCTGGAACGTGCCGAACAGGTCGCGCAGGTACGCCGGGACGGTCGAGAACCCGCCGCCGTAGAAGCTGATGATGAGCGCCGCGGTGAGGACGAAGATCCAGGTCGCCGTGCTGCCGAGCGTCGCCAGCACGATGTAGAGCAGGATCCCGACGCCGAGGTAGATCATGTACATCGGCTTGCGGCCGATGAAGTCCGACGTCGATGACCAGACGAACCGTCCGCCCATGTTGAACAGCGACAGCACGCCGACGAAACCGGCGGCCGCCGAGGCCGCGACCAGCGACCCCTCACCGGTGCGGAAGAAATCCTGGATCATCGGCGAGGCCTGCTCCAGGATCCCGATCCCCGCCGTGACGTTGCAGAAGAGGACGGTCCACAGCAGCCAGAACTGCGGGGTCTTGATCGCGTTGTTCGCCGACACGTTCTCCGTCGTGACCAGCGCCTTCTGCTTCACGGTCAACGGGTCGAAGCCCTTCGGCCGCCAGTCCGCCGCGGGCACGCGGACGAGGAAGGCGCCGAACATCATGAACACGAGATAGAGCGCCGCGAGCGTCAGGAACAGCGCGCCGACGGCCGAGCCGGCGGGCACCGAGTCGGCGACGCTCGGGTCGTAGTCGGCGTCGTAGTAGCTCATCAGCTGGCGGGACAGGGGTGAGGCGACCAGCGCGCCACCGCCGAAGCCCATGATCGCCATGCCGGTGGCCAGGCCGGGCCGGTCGGGGAACCACTTGATCAGCGTGGAGACCGGCGAGATGTAGCCGATGCCCAGGCCGATGCCGCCGAGGACGCCGTAGCCGAGGTAGAGCAGCCACAGCTGGCGGGTGTAGATGCCGAGCGCCCCGACCAGGAAGCCGGAGACCCAGAACACCGCGGCGGTGAACATGGCGGCTCGGGGGCCGTTCCGGTCCACCCACGTGCCGAACACCGCGGCGGAGAGTCCCAGCATCACGATCGCGATCGAGAAGATGATCCCGATCGCCGTCAGGCTGGTGTCGAAGTGGTTGACCAGGGCGGTCTTGTAGACGCTGGTCGCATAGGCCTGGCCGATGCACAGGTGGACGGCGAGGGCCGCCGGCGGGATGAGCCATCGGTTGAATCCGGGCTTCGCGATGATGCGCTCGCGGGCCAGGAAGCTCGGAACTGCCACGTACGACGTCCGGACGGAACGGACGACGGCCAGCCTGTTGGGCGCGACCGGATGGCTCACGGTGAAGCCGGTCGGACGCTACGACGATGTGCCGGTACTCGCGCGTTCAACTGCCGATCGATACGCCGGCGTGACCGGCGAGCGGCCGCGGTGCCCACCTGGGTGGCCGGGGCTGCGCCGACCTAGGCTCGCGCCATGGCCTACGAGGTGAGGGGCGTCGTCGCCCGCAGCAAGGGCGCCCCCGTGAGCATCGAGACGATCGTCGTGCCCGACCCCGGCCCCGGCGAGGCCGTCGTCGACGTCCAGGCGTGCGGGGTCTGCCACACCGACCTGCACTACCGCGAGGGCGGCATCAACGACGACTTCCCGTTCCTGCTGGGCCACGAGGCGGCCGGCGTCGTCTCCGCGGTCGGCGAGGGCGTCACGAACGTGGCGGTCGGCGACCACGTGATCCTCAACTGGCGGGCGGTGTGCGGTCAGTGCCGCGCCTGCGCGAAGGGGAAGCCCTGGTACTGCTTCGCCACCCACAACGCCGCCCAGAGGATGACCCTCGCCGACGGCACCGAGCTCTCGCCGGCGCTGGGCATCGGGGCGTTCGCGGAGAAGAACCTCGTGCACTCCGGGCAGTGCACCAAGGTCGACCCGGCCGCGCCGCCGACGGCCGCCGGCCTGCTCGGCTGCGGCGTCATGGCGGGCGTGGGTGCGGCGATCAACACCGGCGGGGTGAGCCGGGGCGACTCTGTCGCCGTCTTCGGCTGCGGCGGGGTGGGGGACGCCGCCATCGCCGGGTCACGCCTGGCCGGCGCCGGAACGATCATCGCCGTCGACATCGACGACCGGAAGCTCGAGTGGGCCAAGGCGATGGGGGCCACCCACACGGTGAACTCGAAGGAGACCGATCCCGTCGAGGCGATCAAGAGCCTGACCGGCGGCTTCGGGGTCGACGTCGCGATCGACGCCGTCGGCCACCCGGCCGTCTACGAGCAGGCCTTCCTGGCCCGTGACCTGGCCGGCACCGTCGTCCTGGTCGGCGTCCCGAACCCGACCATGAAGATCGAGCTGCCGCTGATCGAGGTGTTCGGCCGCGGCGGCGCGCTGAAGTCCTCCTGGTACGGCGACTGCCTGCCCAGCCGCGACTTCCCGATGCTGATCGACCTGTACCTGCAGGGCCGGTTCGACCTGGACGCGTTCGTCTCCGAGACGATCGGCCTGGACGACGTCGAGGCGGCCTTCGAGAAGATGCACGAGGGCGAGGTCCTGCGCAGCGTGGTGGTCTTCTGATGGCCGCGCGGGTCGACAAGCTCGTCGTCCCAGGGGTGTTCTCGCTCGACGGTCAGGACTTCGACGTCGACAACAACGTCTGGCTGGTCGGGGACGACGACGATGTGCTGGTGATCGACGCGCCGCACGACGCCGGCCCGATCGTCGAGTCCGTCGGCGGCCGGCGGGTGCGCGCGATCGTGCTGACCCACGGCCACAACGACCACATCAACGCGGCGGTGGCGCTGCGGGAGGCGACCGGTGCCCCGATCTGGTTCCACCCGATGGACCGCATGCTGTGGGACGTCGTCCACCCCGACGCCGAGCCCGACCACCCCCTCACGTCGGACACCCGGTTCGAGGTCGCCGGCCTGGAGCTGGAGGTGCGCCACACCCCCGGTCACTCGCCGGGCAGCGTCTGCCTCTACGCGCGGGATCTGGGCACGGTGTTCACCGGTGACACGCTCTTCTCCGGTGGTCCCGGCGCGACCGGCCGGTCCTTCAGCGACCGGGGCACGATCGAGCACTCGATCCGAGCGGAGCTGCTGACGCTGCCGCCCGACACGATGGTCCGCACCGGGCACGGCGACGACACGACGATCGGCGCGGAGCTGCCGAACATCGGCTGAGCACGCCTGCGAGGGGTCAGCCGCTGGTCGCGTCGTCCTCGTCGGCTCCCGGGCCGTCTGTGCTCGTGCGCTCGAGCCGCTGGCGGATGGCGGCGACGTTCAGCGCGAGGTCCTCGAGCGCCTCGACGGCGCGCGTCGCGAGGGCGAAGGTGAGATTCTCGCGCTGCTCCTCCGCGCTGGGCTCCCGGACGCGGGACGAACGCGCCGAGCGCGTCGCCTCCGCCCAGGGGTCCTCGTCGGTCTGCCGGTCGCCGAACAGCTCGCGCAGCATCCTTTGGGCCTGCGCGAGGAACTCACTGGGGTCGGGTCGGTCGCTGGGCATCGGATTCTCCTCTCCCGCGACCTCAGCATGACTCACGGACGCCCGGACGGCCCCTCTGGCGACAGGCCGAACAGTGGCCACCTTCACCCCACCGGCCCCCGGGAGCGTCGCCCGCGCCGGTACCCTCGACAGGTGCCTCGCGGTGATGGACGGCTGACGCACGACCTCGATCCCCAATCTCCCGGTCCCCAGGACGCCTGCGGCGTCTTCGGTGTCTGGGCGCCGGGGGAGGAGGTCGCCAAGCTGACCTACTTTGGTCTGTACGCGCTCCAGCACCGCGGGCAGGAGGCGGCCGGGATCGCGGTGTCCGACGGTGCCTCCGTCGTCGTCTACAAGGACCTCGGGCTGGTCAGCCAGGTGTTCGACGAGGCGACCCTCGGCAGCCTGCGCGGCCACCTGGCCGTCGGCCACACCCGCTACTCCACGACGGGCGCCTCGACCTGGGAGAACGCCCAGCCGACCTTCCGCACGACGGCGGCCGGCACCGGCCTGGCCCTGTGCCACAACGGGAACCTGGTCAACACCGCGGAGCTCGCGGTCATGGCGGCCGACGCCGGTGTGAGCGGTGTCTTCAGCGCCACCACCGACTCCGACCTGGTCACGTCGCTGATCGCCGCCCACCCCGACCTCTCGATCGAGGCGGCGGCGATGGAGGTGCTGCCGCAGCTGCGCGGCGCCTTCAGCCTCACGTTCATGGACGAGGACACCCTCTACGCCGCCCGCGATCCGCAGGGGGTCCGCCCGCTGGTGCTGGGCCGGCTGGAGCGTGGCTGGGTGGTGGCCAGCGAGACGGCGGCGCTGGACATCGTGGGGGCCTCGGTCGTGCGCGAGGTCGAGCCCGGCGAGCTCATCGCGATCGACGAGAACGGCCTGCGCAGCCAGCACTTCGCGGTGGCCGAGCCCAAGGGCTGCGTGTTCGAGTACGTGTACCTCGCCCGCCCCGACACCACGATCGGCGGCCGGGGCGTGCACGCGGCGCGGGTGGAGATCGGCCGCCGGCTGGCCAAGGAGCACCCGGCCGAGGCGGACCTGGTCATCCCCGTCCCCGAGTCGGGCACGCCCGCCGCGGTCGGCTACGCCGAGGCGTCGGGCATCCCCTACGGGCTGGGCCTGGTCAAGAACTCCTACGTCGGGCGCACCTTCATCCAGCCGTCGCAGACCATCCGTCAGCTGGGCATCCGGCTGAAGCTCAACCCGCTCCGCGACGTCATCCGGGGCAAGCGGCTGGTCGTCGTCGACGACTCGATCGTGCGCGGCAACACCCAGCGCGCGCTGATCCGCATGCTGCGCGAGGCCGGCGCGGTCGAGGTGCACGTGCGCATCTCCTCACCACCGGTGAAGTGGCCGTGCTTCTACGGGATCGACTTCGCCAGCCGCGCGGAGCTGGTCGCCAACGGCCTCGACGTCGACGGCGTGCGGGCCTCGATCAACGCCGACTCCCTCGGCTACGTCTCCGAGCAGGGCCTGATCGCCGCGACCGAGCAGCCGGCCAGCCGGCTGTGCACCGCCTGCTTCACCGGCCGGTACCCGATCTCGCTGGGGGAGTCGGAGGTGCTCGGCAAGTACGTCCTCGAAGGACGCGGTCAGCTGCCGATCCCGGTCCTCGAGGACCAGCGGTCGGTCAGCGGCTGGACCGGCCGGCAGGCCGGCAGCGCCACGGTGCCGGGTGGCGCCGAGGACGCGCTCACCCGTCCATGAGCGAGTTCACCTACGCGGCCTCCGGCGTCGACATCGACGCGGGGGAGCGCGCCGTCACGCTCATGAAGGCGGCGGTCGAGCGCACCAACCGGCCCGAGGTCGTCGGCGGCCTCGGCGGCTTCGCCGGCCTGTTCGCCCTCGACACCGCGAAGTACCGCAAGCCGCTGCTGGCCAGCTCCACCGACGGCGTCGGCACGAAGATCGCCCTGGCCCGGCAGCTCGACCGCCACGACACCGTCGGCATCGACCTCGTCGCGATGGTCGTCGACGACCTGGTCGCCTGCGGCGCCGAGCCGCTGTTCCTACAGGACTACGTGGCCTGCGGCAAGGTCGTGCCCGAGCGCATCGCCGCCATCGTCACCGGCATCGCGGCCGGCTGCACGCAGGCCGGGGCCGCGCTGGTCGGCGGGGAGACCGCCGAGCACGGCGACCTGATGGACGCCGACGAGTACGACCTGGCCGCGACCGCCGTGGGCGTGGTCGAGGCCGACGCCGTCCTCGGGCCCGAGCGGGTCGTCGAGGGAGACGCCGTCATCGCCATGGCGTCGTCCGGCTTCCACTCCAACGGCTACTCGCTGGTGCGCCGGGTGGTCACGGCCGCCGGGCTCGACCTGCACGCCACCCCCGCCGGGCTTCCCCGCCCGCTGGGCGAGGAGCTGCTGGAGCCCACCCGCATCTACGCCCGCGACTGCCTGGCGCTGGTCGGCCGGCTCGGCGTCGAGCGGGTGCACGCCTTCGCGCACATCACCGGCGGCGGGCTGGCCGGCAACACCGCCCGCGTCGTCCCCGACGGTCTGACCGCGGTACTCGACCGCCGCACCTGGGAACTGCCGGCCGCGGTCCGGCTCTTCGAGGAGCACGGCGTGCCGCGCACCGAGTCCGAGCGCGCGTTCAACTGCGGGGTCGGCATGGTGGCCGCCGTCGCCGCGGACGCGGCCGACGCCGCCGTGGCGCAGCTGACCGCCGCGGGTGTGCCGTCCTGGGTGGTCGGTTCGGTCGAGCGCCGGGACGGCGACGACGCCGCGACCCTGGTCGGCACCTACCGCTGAAAGGGGACCCCGTCCCCCTCATCCCTCGCACGCTCGGGACGAGCCTCTGGACGGGGCCGACGGCGGTCTGTCAGCCGGTCAGCGAGGGCTGGCGGCCCAGTCGTCGTCCGCGTCGTCGTCCGCCCAGCGGTCGGCGTACTCGTCGTCCTCGTCCTCGTCGTCCGTCGGCGCCGGAGGGGCGCTGTAGGACGGCGTGGAACCAGCGAGCTCCCGCTGCAGCGCGGAGAGGTCGGTGTTGGGTGAGCTGTACTTGAGCTCACGGGCCACGCGTGTCTGCTTGGCCTTCGCTCGGCCGCGCCCCATTGGCTCGACCCCCTCGTTACGGAGTGCGGAGGCCCAGCCAGCGGCTGATGCGGCCCGCCTGGCGACCCCGACTGAGTGACTATGTCTCGGACAACCTTACGACACGGATGCAGCCCGAGCACACGTCCCTCCCCCGGGAGGGGAGGCCGTCGACCAGAACGCGCTGACGGCTGCCCGGAAGCCCCGTCTGCCAACCCTCAGCGCGTGGTGATCATGATCGCTCGGCTGGGTCAGCGGGGCAGGCGGATGGTGGCCAGGCGCCCCACCGAGGCGATCCGCTCCTCGGCCAGGCGGTCCGCGGCGACCGCCGGCGAGACACCCTCGGAGTCCGCCGCCTCGAACACGCGCAGGGCGACGTCGAAGATGCCGGTCGCCCGGGTCCTGGCCCGGTCGAAGGAGAACCCGTGCCGCTCGTCCTCCACCTGGATGACGCCGCCGGCGTTCACCAGGTAGTCGGGCGCGTAGAGGATGCCCCGCCCGCGCAGCTGCTCGGCCACCTCCGGGGTGGCGAGCTGGTTGTTGGCGCCGCCGCAGACGATCCGCGCGGGCAGGGCGGCGACGGTCTCCGGGTCCAGCGCGCCGCCGAGGGCGTTGGGGGAGTAGACGTCGTGCGCGGTGCGGATCAGGGTCGCGGTGTCGGGCACCGCCTTCACCGCCGGATGACGGGCCTGCACCCGCTCGACGGCTGCCGGGTCGACGTCGGTGACGAGGACGTCGGCGCCGTCGTCCACCAGGTGGCCGATCAGGTGCGAGCCCACCTTCCCGGCGCCGGCCACGGCGACGGTGCGCCCGGCGAGCGACCGCGAGCCCCAGCAGTGCTGGCCCGCCGCCTGCATGCCGAGGAAGACGCCGAAGGCGGTCAGGACGGAGGAGTCGCCGCAGCCGCCGTAGGCCTCGGAGCGGCCGTGCGCGAAGCGCGTCTCCCGGGCGACGACGTCGAGGTCGGCGTTGTAGGTGCCGACGTCGCAGGCGGTCAGGTACCGGCCGCCGAGGGACTCGACGAACCGGCCGTACGCCCGCAGCAGCGCCTCGGTCTTGTCGGTGCGCGGGTCGCCGATGATCACCGCCTTGCCGCCGCCGAGGTCGAGGCCGGCCAGGCTGTTCTTGTACGACATCGCGGCCGACAGCCGCAGGGCGTCGGCGACCGCCGCCTCCTCGGTGGCGTACGGGTAGAAGCGCGTGCCGCCGAGGGCCGGGCCGAGCGCCGTGGAGTGGACGGCGATGATCGCCTTCAACCCCGACCCGGCGTCGCTGCAGAACACGACCTGCTCGTGACCCGAGCACAGAATCTCCACGATCCGAGCCTAGATCGCGCAGCGCACGTCGCCCGAGAGGTGGGGCGGGCGTGGGTCCGGCTCCCGGCTGCCTCCCGGGCAGGCATGATCCTGGGCGGACGCCGAGCGGTGGCAGCGATGCTCCCGCGAGCACAGGAGGACCCCATGCCCGCACCCAGGACACTGCTCGCGCTCGCGCTGGCCGCCCCGCTCTTCCTCGCCGCCTGCACCACGGGCGGCGACGAGTCGGACGGCAGCGGGTCGGGCGACGGCGGGAGCGGCGGCGGCGGCGGCGGCGACCTCACCATCGCGGTCGTCACCCACGGGTCGGCCGGTGACGCCTTCTGGGACGTGGTGCAGAACGGGGCCAAGGCCGCCGGCGACGACCTCGGCGTGTCCGTGGAGTACCAGAGCGACGGCGACCCGCAGCGCCAGGCACAGCTGATCGACGCGGCGGTGAACCAGGGCGTCGACGGGATCGTGGTGTCGATGGCCAACCCGGACGCGCTGCAGGACTCGGTGGAGGCCGCGGTGGACGCCGGCATCCCGGTGGTGACGATCAACTCCGGCGGTGAGCGCTCCGCGGAGTTCGGCGCGATCGCCCACGTGGGGCAGGACGAGACCATCGCCGGGGTGGGGGCCGGGCGCGAGCTGGCCGCGGCCGGCGCCACGACCGTGCTGTGCGTCGTCCACGAGGCGGGCAACATCGGGCTCGAGCAGCGCTGCTCGGGGGCGTCCGAGGGGCTCGGCAGCGACGTGCGGCAGCTGCAGGTCGACATCAACGACCTGCAGGGCGCCCAGTCCGCGATCACCTCGCAGTTGCAGAGCGATCCGGGCATCGACGCCGTGCTCACGCTGAACTCCGCGATCGCCGCGGTCGCGGTCGACTCGGCCGAGGACGCGGGCTCCGAGGCGCAGATCGCCACGTTCGACCTGAACGCCGACGTCATCAGCGGCATCCAGGACGGCGCCATCGCCTTCGCCGTCGACCAGCAGCAGTACGAGCAGGGCTACCTGCCGGTCGTGATGCTCAAGCTCTATGCCGAGAACCTCAACACGGTCGGCGGCGGGCAGCCGGTGCTCACCGGTCCGGGGATCGTGGACGCCGACAACGTCGACGAGATCGCCGACCTCGCCTCGGCCGGCACGCGCTGAGCGCCCGCGAGCGGGCCTCCGATGCCGCCGGGACGGTCGAGGCCGGGCCCGCCCCAACCGAGCGGCGGGCCGACGAGCGGCTGACGGCCGGCGGGCCCCTGCGGCGGCTGCTCGTGAAGCCCGAGCTCGGGGCACTGATCGGTGCCGTCGTCGTCTTCGCCTTCTTCGCCGTGCAGTCGCCGGTGTTCCGCTCGATGCGCGGGATCGCCAACTGGATGGACCCCGCCTCGACGCTCGGCATCATGGCCGTCGCCGTGGCTCTGCTGATGATCGGCGGCCACTTCGACCTGTCGGCCGGTGTCATGACCGGGACGACGGCGCTGACCGTCGGCATCGTCGCCGTGCAGTTCCGGCAGAACCTGTGGGTCGCGATCGCTGTCGCCCTGCTCGTCGCCCTGGCCGTCGGCTTCGTCAACGGCTGGCTGGTGACCCGGACCGGGCTGCCCAGCTTCATCATCACGCTGGGCACGTTCCTGATGCTGCAGGGCCTGAACCTCGGCCTGACCAAGCTGTTCACCGACACCGTGACCGTCGGCGGCATCGACGACGTCCCCGGCTACGCGGCCGCCGAATGGGTGTTCGCCTCGCGGCTGCGCATCGCCGGCACGGAGTTCCGGATCGCCATCCTCTGGTGGGTGCTGATCACCGCCCTGGCCACCTGGGTGCTGCTGCGCACGCGGTTCGGCAACTGGGTGTTCGCGACGGGCGGCGACGAGGTGGCGGCCCGCAACGTGGGCGTCCCGGCCCGCCGCACCACGATCGCGCTGTTCATGACGACGGCGACCGCGGCGTGGTTCGTCGGCACCACGCTCGCCGTGCGGCTGACCTCGGTGCAGGCCAACACCGGCATCGGCCAGGAGCTCACCTACATCGTGGCCGCGGTGATCGGCGGGTGCCTGCTGACCGGCGGTTTCGGGTCGGCCGTCGGGGCGTCGCTGGGCGCGCTGATCTTCGGCATGACCCAGCTCGGCATCCCCTACCTGGGCTGGGACGCCGACTGGTTCTACTTCTTCCTGGGCGCGATGCTGCTGCTCGCGGTGCTGGCCAACCGGCTCGTCCGCCGCTACGCCGAGGCGGCCCGGCGATGACCTCCCCACCCACCCCGCCGATGAACGCGACGAATGCACCGCTCCTCGAGCTGAGGGACGTCGGCAAGGACTACGGCCAGGTGATCGCCCTGGACGGCATCACGACGACGGTCCGGGCCGGCGAGGTCACCTGCGTCCTGGGCGACAACGGCGCCGGCAAGTCGACGCTGATCAAGATCCTTGCCGGCGTGCACCGCGCCGACCGTGGCGAGGTGCTGCTCGACGGGGTGCCGGTGGAGTTCGGGGCGCCCCGGGAGGCGCTCGACGCCGGGATCGCCACGGTCTACCAGGACCTGGCGATGATCCCCCTGATGGCGATCTGGCGGAACTTCTTCCTGGGTGCCGAGCCGACCCGGGGCCGGGGACCGTTCCGCCGCTTCGACGCCGCGCTGGCCCGCGAGACCACCCGCCGCGAGCTGGCGGCCATGGGCATCGACATCCGCGATCCCGACCAGCCGGTCGGCACCCTGTCCGGCGGCGAGCGCCAGTCGGTGGCGATCGCCCGGGCGGTCCACTTCGGGGCGCGGGTGCTCATCCTGGACGAGCCGACGTCGGCCCTCGGCGTGAAGCAGGCGGGGGTGGTGCTCCGCTACGTCGCGCAGGCGCGCGACCGCGGCGTGGGCGTCGTCCTGATCACGCACAACCCGCACCACGCCCATCCGGTGGGCGACCGGTTCCTCGTCCTCAACCGCGGGCGGAGCCTCGGCAGCTTCGCCAAGGCGGACGTCACCCGCGACGAGCTCACCCGGCTGATGGCCGGCGGCGCCGAGCTGGACCAGCTCGCGCACGAGCTGGAGCGCCCCACTTCCTAGCGCGACCCCCCCGCACGGGGGACGCCGGTCAAGGCCGGCGACCCCGGTGTCGACATGTCTCTGCGTGCGAAGACGGTGACTTGACGAATTCATTTGGGTGTGTCAGTTGTGCCGCGTGTTGCCTTTGTGACTCGAGGTGACGGTGCGACTCTCGTCTGGCTCCACCACCGCAGACCCTCTTCCCCAGGGAGCGAGCAATGTCCCAGCGCCGTCCGTCCGGACCGGCGACCCCGCGCCGTCCTCGCTCGGGCCGCCCCGCCCGGTCGTTGCGCAGCGCGCTGGTCGGTGTCCTGGCCGGTGCCGCGCTGATCGCCACCGCCACGCCGGCCGTCGCCGTCCCCCCGCCGCCGGTGAACCCGTCCGACGCCCAGCTCGGCGACGCGGCCGCGCAGCAGCAGGCCGCCGCGGCCGAGGTGGGCCGCATCGCCGGCCTCGTCGCGGCCGCCGAGGCCGAGCTCGAGCGCGTGGGCATCCAGGCGGAGGCCGCCGGCACCGCGTACATGATCGCGGAGGAGGCGCTCGCGCAGGCCCAGGCCGCCGCCGAGGAGGCCGCCGAGCAGCTGGAGGTGGCTGCTGCCGCCGTCGCCGCCGCCGAGGCCCGCATCGCCACCTTCTCCCGCGACAGCTACATGAACGGTGGATCGTTTACCAGCTCGGCCGCCCTCCTCGACGCCGAGGGTCCCGGCGAGCTGATCCAGCGCGCCGCGATCCTCGACTACGTCGCCGACAACCAACTCGACGTGCTCGGCCAGCTCGAGGTGGCGAAGGTCGCCCAGGCCAACGCCGACTCCGCCGCCCGCGCCGCCCGCGACGAGATGGCGGCGGCGGAGGAGGCTGCAGCGGCGGCGAAGGCCGAGGCGGACGCGCAGCTGGCCGCGCAGCAGGGCGCCTACGAGCGGGTCGCCGCGGAGAAGGCCCAGTACGACCAGCAGCTGCAGGCGGCGCAGATCCACCTGCTCGAGCTGCAGGGCGCCCGCAACGCCTACGAGCAGTGGGCCGCCCAGAAGGCCGCCGAGGAGGCCGCTGCCGCCGCGGCCGCCGCCCGCGCCGCGGCGGAGGCGGCCCGCGCGGCCGCCGCCGCGCAGGACGACGGGCCGTCGTCGATCGGTTCTGGGGGCGCGGGAGTCATCTCCGGCAACTACGCCAAGCCCACCTCCGGCCGGGTGTCCAGCTGCTTCGGCGCGCGCTGGGGAGTGCTGCACGGCGGGGTGGACATCGCCGCCCCGATCGGTCAGCCGATCTACGCGGCCGCTTCCGGGGTGGTCAAGCGCGCCGGCGCGGCCACCGGCTTCGGCCAGGCCGTCTACATCCTCGGCGACGACGGATACGTGACCGTGTACGGCCACGTCAACCGGTACTTCGTCTCCACCGGCGAGCGGGTCTCCGCCGGCGAGCAGATCGCCGAGGTGGGGAACCGCGGGCAGTCGACCGGCCCGCACCTGCACTTCGAGGTGCATCCGCGCGGGGTCATGTACGGCGGGCAGATCAACCCGGTCCCGTGGCTGAACGCCCGCGGCATCTACATCGGGGGCTGCGGCGGCTGAACCGCGCCGTCCGCACCACCCCGGAACGACTCCGGCCCGCCACCTCGGGGATGGGTGGCGGGCCGGAAACGTCGCACGCGGATCAGCTGGTCGGCGAGGCCGGCTCGCTGTCGTCGGTGTCGATGCCGCACTCCTCGCGCAGGTACGTCTCGACGTTGGTCGACGCCGTCTCCAGCTCGGTCTGCAGCTGTCCCACCTGCGCCTCGAACGTGGCCAGCGCGTTTGGGTCGTTGAAGTCGACTTCCGAGAAGGCGGTGGCGATCTGCTCCACGCCGCCGGCGAGGGCCTCCCAGTCGGACGCGATCTCGTCCGGGGGCTCGATGGCGCGGATCTCGTCCGCCGCCTGCTGGAGCGCGGCCGGCAGCGATGCCGGGTTGGCCTGGTCGTCGAGCGTGGAGCTGACCCGCTCCTCGATCGAGGCGGCCTCGGTGCAGAAGTCCGAGCCGGCCTGCGGAGCCTCGCTCTCGGACGCGCTGGAGGCGGACTCGCTCGAGCCGGACGACTCCGGCTCGTCGCCGGACCCTCCGCAGGCACTGAGCAGGACGACGGCGGCGGCCACGGAGAGCCCACCACGGCACACGGTGAGGGTTCGACGCATGGAGCCACGCTAGCGGCCGGGCGGGCCGCCGCCCAGGCATCCGGCTAGCGTGCCGGACGTGGACGTTCCGGTGGACCCCCGCACCGGCTGGTCGCTCCCGGCCCCGGGCACGATGACGCCGATCGCCGAGCCGGAGCCGCTGGTGACGCGGGTGCTGGCGCCCAACCCGTCCCCGATGACTCTCGACGGCACCAACACCTACGTCGTCGGCTCGCCCGGCACCGGACAGGCCGTCGTGGTGGACCCGGGCCCCGACGACCCGGCCCACCTGGCCGCCGTCGAGGCCGCCCTGGCCGGGCGCGGCGCCCGGTGCGTCGCCGTCCTGGTCACCCACCACCACGGGGACCACGCCGAGGCGGCGCAGCCCTGGGGCGCCCGGTTCGGAGCCCCGGTGGCGGCGGCCGACGCCGCGGTGGCCGGTCCCCGCGGCCGGGTGCTGGAGCCGGGCGAGCGGCTGGCCCTCGCCGGGACCACGATCGGCGTGATCCCGACGCCGGGGCACACCGCCGACCACCTGGCGTTCCGGCTCGAGTCGGGGGCCGTGCTCGTCGGCGACCACGTCCTCGGGCGCGGCACGTCGGTGGTCACCTATCCCGAGGGCGACGTCACGGCCTACCTGGAGTCGCTGCGCCGGGTGCACGACCTCGGCCCGGCCGCGCTCTACTGCGGCCACGGGCCCGAGCTGACCGAGGACCCCGGCGCCGTCCTGGACTTCTACCTCGCCCACCGCGCCTACCGCGAGCAGCAGTTGCTGGACGCGCTGGCGGCCGGGCCGGCGACGGTCGACGAGCTGGTCGCCACCGTCTACGCCGACGTCCCGCGGCAGGTGTGGCCGGCCGCCGCCCAGTCGACCCGGGCCACGCTGGCGAAGCTGACGGCGGAGGGGCGGGTGGAGCCCGGACCGGCGGAGACGGTGCGCCTGCCGTGACCCCCGCCGTCCCGGTGATCCGGGCTGCCGACAGCGAGCGCGACCAGCGGCGGGCCGCGGCGGGGCTGGCGGCGGCGGGGCTGCGGGCCGGCGACCGGCTGTTGGTCTCCGCGGCGGCCTCGCCCGCGCTGCTGGCGGTCGTGCTCGGCGCGCTGCGCACCGGCGTCGTCCCGGTGGTTCTCGACCCGGGCCTCCCGGCGGGGGAGCGCGCGGCCCTCGCCGAGGACGCCGACCCCGCGCTGGACGTGGCGGGCGACCCGGGCCGCCTGCTCGGCGAGGAGGAGGCCGACCTCGCCGACGTGCCACTGGCCCGCCCGATGCACTACACCTCCGGCACCACCGGCCGCCGGAAGGGCGTGTGGTCCGGGGTGCTCGCGGAGGACGACGCCCGGTCGCTGGCGGCGGAGGAGATCGAGCTGTGGGGCTTCGGGCCCGGCGACCGGCACCTGGTGCTCTCGCCCCTGCACCACAGCGCCCCCCTGCGCTTCGCGATCCACACCCTGCTGGCCGGCGGCGACGTGCTGCTGCCCGGCCCCTTCGACGCCCACCGCGCCGCGGCGGCCATCACCGAGCTGCGGCCGACGACGGCGTTCTGCGTGCCCACGCACCTCCAGCGCCTGCTCGGCCGGCCCGTCGACTGGTCCTCGTTCCGCCGGCTGGTGCACGCGGGGGCCCCCTGTCCGGAGCCGCTGAAGCGGGCGGTGCTGGCGGCGCTGCCGCCCGACAGCGTCTGGGAGTTCTACGGCTCCACCGAGGCGCAGTTCACCGTCTGCTCCCCGGCCGACTGGCTGGCCAACCCGGGCAGCGTGGGCCGGGCGCGTCCCGGACGGCGGCTGGAGACCGACGAGCGCGGTCAGCTGTGGTGCGCGGTGCCGCGGTGGGCCCGGTTCGAGTACTGGCGGGCTCCGGAGAAGACCGCCGCCGCGTGGCGGGGGGACCTCGTGACGGTCGGCGACCTGGGACGGGTGGACGACGACGGCGTGGTGTGGCTCGACGGGCGGCGCGAGGATCTCGTCATCTCCGGCGGGGTCAACGTCTACCCGGCCGAGGTGGAGGCGGTCCTGGACGCACATCCGGACGTCGTCGAGAGCGCGGTCTTCGGCATCCCGGACGAGGAGTGGGGCCAGCGCGTGGTCGCCGCCTACGTGGGACGGGCCGACGCCACCGACCTGGCGGGCTGGGCCCGGGAGCGACTCGCGCCCGCCAAGCGGCCCAAGAGCCTGCACCGCCTCGACGAGCTGCCCCGCACGTCGACCGGCAAGGTGCGGCGCCTCGACCTGCCGGAGGCGCTGGGGCTGCACGGTGCCTGACTGGGACGTCCTCGTCGTGGGCGCGGGCACGGCCGGCTGCGCGTTGGCCGCGCGGCTCGCCGACGCCGGGCGCCGGGTGCTGCTGCTCGAGGCCGGAGCCGACCACGCGCTGCCCGGCGACTTCCCCCCGGAGCTCCGGGACCCGGCGACGATGGGGGCCGCGGTGCCGGGTCATCCCGCCAACTGGGCCCTCACCGGCGAGCTTCCCGACGGGCGGACGATGCCGGTGCCGCGCGGCCGGGTGGTGGGCGGCTCCAGCGCGCTCAACGCGGGGTCGTTCATCCGCGGCACCCGGGCGGACTTCGACGGCTGGGCCGCCGCCGGCAACGACCTGTGGTCCGCCGACGCCGTCCTTCCCGCGTTCCGGCGGCTGGAGGCCGACCGCGACCTCGGGGACCGGCCGGGGCACGGCGCCGACGGCCCGATGCCGGTGGAGCGCCCTCCGGCGGGACACCCGCTGGCCGACGCCTTCGCCGCGGCCGCCGCCGAGCTCGGCTTCCCGGACGAGCCGGACAAGAACGGGAACGGGCCGCCCGGCTACGGGCCGGTGCCCATGAACGTCTCCGGCGGGATGCGCGTGAACACCGCGATGGCCTACCTCTCGCCACGACGCGGGCGGCCCGAGCTGACCGTCCGGGGCGGGGTGACCGTGCACCGCGTGGTGGTGGAGCGGGGCCGGGCGGTGGGCGTCGCGACGGCGGACGGCGTCGTACGGGCCGGTGAGGTCGTGCTCTGCGCCGGGGCCGTGGCGTCGCCCCACCTGCTCCTGCGGTCGGGAATCGGCCCGGCGGCGGAGCTCCGCCGCGCCGGCATCGACGTCATCGCGGACCTTCCCGGGGTCGGGCACGACTTCACCGACCACCCCCTGGTCTACCTGGCCTACCGCGCCGCGCGGCCGCTGCCGTCCAGCAGGCTCCCGTTGTCCGGCGTCCTGCACACCGGCGACCTGGAGGTGCTGCCCTGGCTGACGCCGTTCGACCCGGCCGGCGACGAGCTGGTCGTCGGGATCGGCCTGCAGCAGGAGGAGAGCAGGGGCCGGCTCACCCTCGACGACGACCCGGCCTCCGCACCCCGGCTGCGGTACGGCTACCTGGCGGAGGAGACCGACCGCGGGCGGATCCGCGAGGGCGTGCGGCTGGCCGCCGAGCTGCTGCGCACCGCGGCCTTCGCCCCGCTTGGCGTCCGGCGGACCGACCCGCCGGACGACGTCCTCGCCGGGAACCGGCAGCTGGACGCCTGGGTGCGGGCGCACCTCACCACGGCCGTCCACCTGTCCGGCACGGCACGCATGGGGCCCGACAGCGACAAGGGCGCGGTCGTCGACCAGCGGCTGCGCGTGCGGGGCGTCGCCGGGCTGCGCGTCGTCGACACGTCGGTGATGCCGAGGGTCACCTCGCGGGGGCCGGCCGCGACCGCGGTGATGCTGGGCGAACGGGCCGCGGAGCTCATGACCGCCGGATAGGGCGGCTCAGACATCCCATGGTTCGCAGGGTCAAGCCGCGGCTTCGGTGATCCGGGGCCAGGCGGTGTCCTCGTCGTAGTGGGTGTGGGTCTTGAGGCAGCCGTGGAGGATGCCGACGAGCCGGTTCCCGAGTTGTCGGAGGGCGGCGTGGTGGGAGGCGCCGCGGGCGCGGATGGTGTCGTAGTAGGCGCGGGCGCCGGGTGAGGCGGTGAGCGCGCAGAAGGCCCACTGGTGGGTGGCGTCGGCCAGGTGTTTGTTGCGGGCGTAGCGGGCCAGGACCACCCGGCGGGTGCCGGAGGCGCGGGTGATCGGCGAGGTGCCGGCGTAGTTCTTGCGCGCCTTCGCGTCCGAGTAGCGGACGTGGTCGTCGCCGAACTCGGCGAGCACCCGGGCGCCGAGGATCGCTCCCAGCCCGGGCTGGCTGGTCACGATGTCAGCGTCCGGGTGACGGCCAAAACCCTCGGCCACCACCGCCTGCAGCTCGCCGATCTGGATGTTCAGCTGTGCGATCAGCCGCACCGCACTGGCCACGATGACCGCATAGGCGGCTTCGATGGCCGGGTCCTGACGCAGCGCCGGGGCCCGCAGCGTGGCCTGGATCGCCTCGGCCCTTGCCGCCGGCTCACGTCGGCGCGCCCGGGTCAGGGCGGCGGTGATCTTCGACCTCGACAGGCGGGCCGCCCGGGCCGGATCCGGCGCCCGCTCAAGCAGCTCGAGGGCGTCGGGGGCCATCAAGTCGGGAAAGGCCTCGATCGCGGCGGGGAAGAACTCCCGCAATGCGCTGCGCAACCGCTGGAAGTGGCGGGTGCGATCCCAGATGAACGCCTGGTGCGAGCGGGCCACCAGCTTCAACCCCTCCACCTCGGGGCTGTCACCGGCGATCGGCCGGTGATGGGATCGGTCCAGCCGGACGATCTCCGCCAGGACGTGGGCGTCCCCGCGGTCGGACTTCGCCCCCGAGGCGCCATGCCGTTCCCGGTAGCGGGCCACCTGCACGGGATTGAGCGGGAACACCTGGTAGCCGGCCGCCACCAGCGCCGAGACCCAGGTTCCCCGATCGGTCTCGATTCCGAGCATCACGCTCTGCGCGACGAAGCCGGTCTCGGGGTCGACGTCATCGTCGGTGAGGTGCTCGGCGATGAGCTCGTGCAGTTTGCTCAACCCGGCAATCCCTTCGGGCAGCCGGGCCCGAGCCAGTCGATGCCCGTGCTCGTCCTGAACCTCGATGTCGTGGTGATCCTCAGCCCAGTCATCACCCACGAACAGCATCCGCGCCTCCCTCGTCGAACCGGCCGGTTGGCAGCGTGGAGGGAGACAGCCAGCGGACTAATGGTCAAGTGCTCACCGGAGAACCCGGGGCACGTCATCCCATCAGCGGTCAGGCCCCCTCACGACCGGTGGGCGCACGATCTGAGCCTAGGAATCCGCACCTTCCAGTCGACGCAAGTGCTGACCCACCGGCCGCTACCGGCACCGAACCTGCCAGAGACCGGAAGGCCCGGTAAGCCCCATTAGTCGTCCTGGGCCGCCGGCTGCACGACGCCGCCGTCGTCCTCGTCCTCGAACTGCTGGGGAGGCAGGGGGCGCCGCGGCGGGTTCAGCGGCATCCCGGCCGGCGGGAAGGGGACGGGGGCCTGGGCGGCGAGGATCGGCTGCATCGCCGCCCGCCAGATCGGCGCCGCCATCCGGCCGCCGTAGCCGCCGACGTCCTCGTTGTGCTTGGGGTTGAGCAGCATCACGCTGGCGGCGTACTGCGGCGTGTAGCCGACGAAGGCGACGGAGAAGCGGCTCTGGCTGGTGCCCGTCTTGCCGGCGATCTGGTGGCCGGGGACGGCGGCGCGCGTGCCGGTGCCGATGGGCGAGGCGGTGTCGCCGATCAGGATCTGGTTCAGCGTCGTGGCCACGGCCCGTGGCACCGCCTCGGGCGTGCAGCTGTCGCCGGTGTTCAGGGGCGCGCCGTCGAGGCCGGTCAGCGGTGCGCCGGCACGGTCGAGCACCGCGGTGACCGGTGTGGGGACGCACCGCGTCCCGTTGGCGCCCAGCGTGGAGTAGGCGCTGGCCAAGGCCAGGGGACTGGTCGCCTCGGCGCCGAGCGTGAACGATCCGCGCCGGTCGGCGATCACCTGGTCGGCGACCTGGTCGATCGAGAACAGCCCCATCCGCTGCGCCATCCGCACGGGGCCCTCCACGCTGCCCAGTTGGTCCTCCAGCGCGACGAAGTAGGTGTTGGAGGACCGCACCAGCGCCTCGGTCATGGTGAGCGTCGGCGGATAGCGCCCCGCGTTCTGGACGACGTAGGGAGTCCCCACCGTCCCGCCGTTCTTCTTGTAGACCCGCGAGACGTAGGGGTCGCTGGTGGTGATGGTGTTCCACGGCGGGATGCCCCGCTCGAGGGCAGCGGCGGCGACGAACACCTTGTACGTGGAGCCGGCGCCCTGGCTGGCCACAACGTTGAGGTTGACCGACTCCTGGGCCGGATCGTCGACGTCGTAGCCGAAGCGGCGGTTCACGCTCATGGCCAGCACGTGCCCCGTGCCCGGCTCGACCGCGGTGTACATCGCCGCGATGGGGTAGCCCAGCGGGACGTTGGCCAGCACCGCCTGGTCACCGTGCACCTGCATGTCCGGGCGCAGCGTCGTCCGGATGGTGAGCCCGCTGTTCTCGAGCTGGTCCTGGGGAATCCCGAGGGTCTGGGTCAGGTGCCGCTGGAGGAAGTCGCAGAAGAAACCGCCGATCAGCGCGTCGATGCACCCGTTGGGCGGCGGCTGGCCCTCCGCGACGGCCACGGGCGGCACCGACTCGGCGGCCACCTGTTCCGCGGTGAGGTGGCCGAGGGCGTGCATGCGGGCGAGGACCTGGTTGCGCCGTTCCCGGGCGCCCTCGGGGTTGGCGATCGGGTCGTCGTTGGCCGGCGTCTGGACCAGCCCGGCGAGCATCGCGGCCTGCGGGAGCGTGAGGTCGACGGCGTTGACGCTGAAGTACCGCTGCGCCGCCGCCTGGACGCCGTACGCGCCGCGGCCGAAGTACACGAGGTTGAGGTAGCGGGTGAGGATCTCGTCCTTCGAGTACTTCTCCTCCATCGCCAGGGCCAGCCGCGCCTCGCGCAGCTTGCGCCCGACGCTCTCCTCGGTGGCCGCCGCCCGTTCCTCGTAAGTGGTCGCGTTCTGGAGCAGCGTCTGCTTGACCAGCTGCTGGGTGATGGTGGAGCCGCCCTCGAGCACCTCGCCGGCCAGCACGTTGCGCATCAGCGCACGGGCGGTGCCCTCGACGTCGAGGCCGTGGTGCTCGTAGAAGCGCGAGTCCTCGATGTCGACCAGCGCCTGCTTCATCACCGGCGCGATCAGCTCGCTGGCGACGGGGGTGCGGTTGTGGCTGTAGAAGTACGTGATCAGCGAGCCGTCGGCGGCCAGGACGACGGTGTTGCCCGGCGGGGTGCCGTCCCCCACCTCGCCCTCCAGCGGGGCGAGCAGGTCGCCCGACGAGCGGACGGCCAGGCCGGGCGTGACGATCCAGGGCAGCAGCAGAGCGGCGACGAGGGCGCCGGCCAGCGGCACCGCGACGAGGAAGAGCAGTTCGAAAGCGTGCAGTCGCGGATGGGCGCGCCGCGCCATCGACCACCTCGTTTCCCCCGCGCCGCCGAGGAGGACGGCGCACCGGGATGGTGACGTGCGGGCCCGTTGCGGAACAGACGGTCGTGCGCGGTGCGCCGGCGGGGACGGCGTGTCGCGCGGTACGCGCGGAGGAGGCCGCGAGTCGGCCTCCCCGGTCCCGTGCATGATCGGCCGTGGCTGCCGTACCTGCGGACCCCGCGGCGCTGGTTCCGGAACGCCGGGAGACTCCTGACCGGATGTCCCGGCGGCGCGTCGAGCGCAGCCGCCGGGACGCCGGGGTTCAGGGGGTCAGCGGATCGCCGGGATCTCGCTGGTGGTGGTGGTCGACAGGGGCGACCAGGCGTCCGGGTGGGGGCGGCCGGCGTCGGCCACCCAGGACGGGACCTGCCCCCGCGCTATGTTCTCCCGGGCTGCCGCCTGCGGCCGGGCGCTCAGGCTGACGATCAGGGCGAGCAGCACGAGCAGTCCGACCAGGACTCCGCCGATGACCAGAAGCGTCGAGAGCATGTACCGAACGTAAGCGCGGGAACGTTCCGTGTCACCGGGTGCGGAGGGGCAGATCTCACCGAAGATCACCGTCCGATTGCACAGAGTTCGCCGCTTGACGACGCAGGCACCAGCCCCGGCGTGCCCCCTGGGTCGGTGGGTAGAGGTCGGTCGTGATCCACCCCGCCCGTTCCCTCGGCCACCTGCTGGCCGTCCCCCTGGGCGCGCTCGCCCGCCGGCGCGGCGGCAAGCCGATGCACCCCCGCGGGGCGGTGTTCGACGGGGTGCTCGAGCGGACCGGCGCGGAGACGGGCGTGCCCTGGCTGGACGAGCAGGCGACCGACGAGGTGCTCGTGCGGCTCTCGCGCGGCACCGGCCTGCCCGCGCCGCTGCCCGACCTGCTGGGCCTGGCGATCCGGCTGCCCGCCGAGCCGGAGCCGATCGACCTTCTGCTCACCACCACCGGCCGGGGGCCGCTCGGCCGGCTCGTGCCCGTTCCCCGGCGGGACGCCGCGGCCGTCTACTCCTCGATCATGGGCTACCGCTCGGACGCGGGCACCCTCCGGTTCGCCGCCCTCCCCGAGGCCGACGACGTCGCGTCCGAGCCCGGGCCACTGGCCGGTGAGGTGACGCGCGACGGCCTGCGGTTCCGCCTCGTCGTCGCGCGCGGGCTCGGCGCAGAGCAGCCGTTCGCCCGGCTGGTCCTCACCGCACCCCGGGCGCCCCTGGATCCCGACGTCCGCTTCGACGCGGTCCTGCACCCGCCGCACGGCCTGGTGCCCGACGGGCCGATGGCGCGCCTCCGCCAGCCGGCCTACGCCCGGGCCCGAGCGGCCCGGCGCTCCGCCGCGGTCAGGCCGGGCTGAGGGCGGCGAGCCCGGTCTCCAGCGCCTCCCACGGGTCGGTCGCCGCGCCGGCGGCCCGGGCCCGGCGCTCCTCGTCCTCACCCAGCGCCCCCCGGATGCCGTCGGCCAGCTGGGCCACGAGCGTCCGCAGCATCGGCCAGACCGCCACGCCGATCCGGGCACGGGCCGCGTCGGCGGCGCCGCACAGGCGCGCGGCGGTGGCCGCGTCCCCGGTCAGCAGGCAGACGCCGGCCAGGCCGTCGAGGCAGTAGGCCAGCCCCTCCAGGTCGCCGAGTTCCCGGTGCAGCGCCGCCGCCTCGGTGAGCCGGCGCCCGGCGGACCCCGGGTCTACGCCCATCAGGGCGTCGAGGGCGAGCTGGTCCAGCACCGTCGCGGTCAGGTGGTCGTCGCCGATGTCCCGGGCCAGCAGCAGCGCCTCCTCGTGCGCCCGGCGCGCGGCGTCCAGGTCCCCGGCCAGCAGGGCGGCGTCGCCGTGCGGCACGAGCGCGAAGGCGACCGACCACCGGTCACCGCTGCGCCGCAGGGCCGTCACCGCCTCCGTGAGCAACCCTGCGAGTTCGGCGTCCTCGGGCGGGCGGGTCATCGCCACGCCCACCAGCCCGTGGCCGAGCAGCCAGGGGTCGTCACGCGACCGGGCGTCGGTCACCACGCCCTCCAGCAGCGGCAGGGCCTCGCCGGTCCGGCCCAGGGCGATCCGCATCGTGCCGCGCGCCCACAGCAGCAGGCCCGCCGAGCGGGGGGACAGGTCGGCGGCCGATGGCAGTGCCGCGGTCGCTTCCGCGATCTCGGCCATCGGCGCGAGCAGGCCCCGCGCCCACCACCAGCGGGCCAGCGGAGCGGTGAGAGCGACCGCCAGCTCCGCCCGGTCGTCGGCGACGGCCCAGCGCACCGCCTCGAGCAGATCGCCGGTCTCGGCGTCCAGCCGTGCCCGCCAGAGCTGCCGGTCGGGCCCCATGAGCCCGGGCCCGGCGGCCGCGCTGACCGAGGCCAGGTGCCGGGCCCAGCGCTCCCGGGTCGCGGTCTCCTCGCCCCGCTCGCGCAGCCGCTCGGCGGCGAAGGTGCGCACCACGTCGAGCATCCGGAACCGCGGCTCGCCCTCACCGGTGTCGGTGGGGGTCACCAGGCTGTGCCCGACGAGGGAGGAGAGCACCTCCGGTGCGTCCAGGTCGCCGTCGGCGGCGCCCACCGCCTCCACGGTGTCCAGCGTGGCTCCGCCCGAGCACACCGACAGGCGGGCCAGCAGCGCCTGCTCGGCCCCGTCGAGCAGGTCGTGGCTCCAGGCGACGGTCGAGCGGAGCGTCCGCTGGCGGTCGGGCAGGTCGACGTCGGGCCCGCGCATGTCCAGCGCGCCGTCGAGGCGGCGCAGCAGCGCCGCGGGCGGCAGGGTCCGGACCCGCGCGGCGACCAGCTCGACCGCCAGCGGGAGTCCCTCCAGGCGGCGGACGACCTCGGCCACCGCGGCGGTGGTGCGGCCGTCCAGGGAGAACGCCGGATCCACCTGCCGGGCCCGTTCCACGAACAGCTGCACGGCGGGGGACGCGCCGACGTCGTCGCCCTTCGCGCCGGCCGCCGGCAGCGGCAGGGGGCCCAGGGGCACGTCGTGCTCGCCCCGCAGCCGCAGGAGGCTGCGGCTGGTGACCAGCAGCTGCGTCTGGGGGCAGTGCGCGAGCAGCCGGCCCAGCTCCGGGCCGGCGCCCAGTACCTGCTCGACGTTGTCCAGCACCAGCAGCGCCCGGTGCCCGGCCAGCCTGTCGGCCACCTGGTCCAGGACCGGACGCCGTCCCTCGGCCGACACCCCGACGGCCGCCGCGACCGCGCTGGGCACGTCGGCCGGGTCGTGCACCGACTCGAGGCTCACCAGCCACACGCCGTCCCGCTCCGGCACGAGCTCCTGGGCCGCGGCCAGCGCCAACCGGGTCTTCCCGATGCCCCCCGGACCGCCGACGGTCACCAGCCGGACGGTCGGGTCGCGGAGCAGCCTCGTGACGAGGGCGAGCTCGTCCTGCCGGTCGACCAGCGGGGTCGCCGGCGTCGGCAGCCAGCCCTCGGAGAGCCCGGGCAGCTGCACGACCGGCGTGGCGAAGCGCTCGGTGAGCAGGACCGCCAGGTCGTCGGCCACCCGGTCGGCGAGCTCGTCCGGGTCGTCGTAGGGGGTCGTCGACGCGCCGCTCTCCGCCTGGATCCGGCTGATCAGCTGCTCCAGCCGCGGCTCCCGGCCGGGCGCGGTGCGGCGGACGTAGAGCAGCCGGGGCTTGTCGGCGGAGAGCTCGAACTCGTCCTCCAGCCCCGAGATCGCCATGTCGGAGGCGATCCAGCCGTACCGCTCGCCGTAGATGCCGACGAAGACGTCGCTCTGCTCCAGGTAGGCGCGGTAGAGCTCGCGCGGCGGGTGTGCCCGGGCGCCGAGCTCGAACATGACGGGGGTGAGCCGGAGCCGGTTGATCGCGGCCTTGACCGCCGCCCGTTCCACCGCGAGTTCCTCGAGGGTGGACGAGACGAACACCCGCAGCCGGCGGTCGTGGGTGGGGATCTCCCGCGGCGCGCCGGCGGAGCCCTGGTCCGCTCCGGCCACGAGGCCTCCTGCCGTCGAGCACCGCCGGGTCGTCGGAGCCGGAGTCTAGGGACACGGAGCGGGGCCGGAAAGCCGGTGACAGCCGCGGGGGACGGTGGTTCGATGGCGCCGCACCACCACGTGCACGGGGGATCCATCCGCGGGAGGACCCGTGAACCCTGTCCCCACCCCCACCACGGCTGCGACCGGGGGGCCGCCGCGCCATCGGCATCCCCATTCCGGGATGCGCGTCCTGCTCGGCGCCTTCGCCGTCCTCACCGCGCTCGCGACCGGGGCGCTGTTCGTGCTGGCGGAGAACACCGAGGACACCTTCGCCTGGACGATCCAGCCGCCGCTGACGGCGGCGTTCCTGGGCGCCGGGTACGCGGCCGGGTTCGTGCTGGTGGTCCTCTCGCTGAGGGCTCGCACGTGGTCGGAGGTCCGCGTGCCGGTGCTGACGATCTTCGTGTTCGTCGTGCTCACGCTGGTCGCCACCCTGCTGCACATCAACAAGATGCACTTCGACGACGACTTCGGCTCCCTCGGCCCGGTCGCGCGGGGCGCCGCGTGGTTCTGGCTCGCCGTCTACATCGTCGTCCCGGTCGCCATGCTGGTGCTCATCGTCGTCCAGGAGCGGGCACCCGGCGCGGACCCGCCGATGCGGCACCCGGTCCCGGCCGTCCTGCGGGCGGCACTGGCCGTCGAGTCGGCCGCGCTGCTCCTGGTCGGCGCCCTCCTGTACATCGAGCCGACGACGTCGACCGTGGTCTGGCCGTGGGAGCTGACGCCCTTCACCGGGCGGGTCGTCGCGGCCTGGCTGCTGGCGTTCGGCCTGGCGACGGCGCTGGCCGCCGTCGCGGGCGACCTGGAGCGGCTCCGGACGGCGGCGATCGCCTACACGGCGTTCGGGGTCCTGGTGCTGGTGGCGGTGCTGCGCTACCCCGGCACGGTGCAGTGGGGCGACCCGGCCGCGTGGGTGTTCGTCGCCATGTGCGTGGCCGTCGCGCTCACCGGCGCGGCGGGCTGGCGGCTGGCGCCCACCCCGGCGAGGCGCGACCGTGGCTGAGGAGCTCCGCGCGGCGCTCGTCGTGCTCAGCCGGGACGACGAGGTGCGCGCGACCATGACCGCGGAGCTCGACCGGCGGTACGGGCGCGACTACCAGCTGGTGCCGTGCGCGGAGCCGGAGGAGGTCGTGGAGCGCCTGGCCGGGTCGCCCCTGCCGGTGGCTGCGCTGTTCGGCGGTCTGGGAGGTGCCGACCCCGACGGCCTGGCCCTCCTGCGCGGGCTGCACCGCGGCAACGCGAGCGCCATGGCCGTCGCCGTCGTCCGCTGGGGCGACTTCGACACCGCCCGGCCGATCTTCGAGGCCGTCACCCTGGGGCAGCTGGATCGCTGGCTCTACGTGCCGGAGGTGGTCGGTGACGAGGAGTTCCACCGGGCGGTGACCGAGATCCTCGAGGAGTGGACGGCGCGGCGCGGCGGCGGTTTCGAGGCGGTGCGGATGGTCGGTGACCGCTGGTCCGAGCGCGCCCAGCACCTGCGGGACACGCTGACCCGCAACCGCATCCCGCTGGGCTTCTACGAGGCGGACTCGGCGGAGGGGCGGTCGATCCTGACCGGTCTGCACCTGGAT
>Ga0126306_10000053_pt1 | contig 31739 bp, 23 predicted proteins | sample Plot27_FD_92592 | JGI IMG/M metagenome (GOLD analysis project Ga0126306, IMG submission 92592) | Serpentine soil microbial communities from UC McLaughlin Reserve, CA, USA - Plot27 | ecosystem: Environmental > Terrestrial > Soil > Grasslands | place: USA: UC McLaughlin Reserve, Lake County... | reverse complement strand
CAGCCGCCAGATGCCGGTCCGCGGCGCGCCCGTCAGCTGCTGCACCTCGTCGCCGGTGTCCTTCAGCACCAGCTGGCTCCAGACGTCGACGCTCGCGGCCTGCGCCCAGCGGCGGTTGATGTCGTCGACGTCGATCTCGTAATCGACGCCGAGGTACTCGAGCAGGTGGAACAGGAACAGCGGGATGTCCGCGTAGGCGCCCGCCGTCACGTTCGTCATCGACGTCACGCCGCTGATGCGCGGGTTGAGCTCGCCGAGGTAGAGCTCGCCCGTGTCGACGTCGACGAGGTAGTCGACCTCGAGGAAGCCGCGGTAGCCCTCGGCGGCGAGCCGGTCGCCGAGCTTGCGCGTGAGCATCCGCGCGCGCTCCATGTGCGCGGGCGAGAGCGCCTCGCGGAAGATGTCGTTGCCGCACCAGCCGCCCTTGTGAGGGGTCAGCTCCGGGTGGCCGATCAGGTCGTTCATCAGCGGCCCCACGACCGTGCCGTGGCGCGTCAGGGCGGCCTCGACCGCCGTGGCGCGGTTGTTGATCCGCTTCATCACCTTGAGCTCCTGGCCGACCATGTCCTCGGCGTTGCGGTGCCAGTCGCGCTCGCCGCGGATGAAGAACGTGGTCTTCCCGGAGTCCCCGTAGGGCGTCTGCACGACGAGGTCGGCGCCCAGCCCGGCCGTGTCCGCCAGTCCGGTCAGCTCGTCGTAGCTCGACGCCCGCCCGAGCGTGTTCGGCGCGCTCGGCACGCCGGCCTCGTCGCCGAGCTGCGTGGTGACGATCTTCGAGTCCAGCCGGTGGCGCAGCTCGGCCGACGGGTGGGCGATCTCGAGGCCGACCGCGGCCGCGGCCCGCTCGGTCTCGTCGTCGAACATCACCAACACCGCCTTGCCGCCGGGGCCGCCCTTCTCGAGCCGCTCGATCACCTCCTCGTGCGCGAGCAGGTAGTTGCAGACGTCCTCCATCGACTCGAACTCGCGGTGCGGCCGCTCCCTCGGCACGAACACGCGCGGGTGGCTGCCCTCGAACGAGTCGAAGTAGTTGATGTAGAAGAAGTTGCGCAGCCAGCGGTCGACGCCGAGCAGGTTGAACGCCGTCGGCGAGATGAAGTAGACCGGCGTCTGGTTGGTGCGGAAGTACGCGCGGATCTCCGGGATGCCCTTGAGCGCCGGTGCGGTCATGTCAGCTGGTCCTCCTGTTCAGCGCGATTCCGGTGAGCGCCTCGCGCACGACGCGCTCGGCCACGAGCGCCGACGCGTCCGCCGTGCCGACGCCGCTCGGGATCACCTCGACGACGTCCGCGCCGACGAGCTCGAGCTCGGCGGCGACCGTGCGCACCCCGAGCAGCAGCTCGCTCGCGGTCATCCCGCCGGGCTCCGGGGTGCCGGTGCCGGGGATGAACGCCGGGTCGAGCACGTCGACGTCGACGGTCAGGTAGGTGGGCCCCGGCCCGACGGCCGCGACCGCGCGCCTGACGACCTCGCGGATGCCGAGGTCGCGGACGTCGTGCGCGAACAGGCTCGTGATCCCGCGCTCTGCCTGCCACGCGAACTCCCGCTCCCCCGGCCAGTAGCCGCGCAGGCCGATCTGCGCGTAGCGCCGCGGGTCGAGCTGGCCGGCGTCGACCAGCCGCCGGATGAACGTCCCGTGCGAGCGCTCGACGCCGAAGACCTCGGTGCCCGTGTCGGTGTGGGTGTCGAAGTGCACCATGCCGACGGGCCCATGCGCTGCCGCGACGGCCCGGACGGAGGGCTCGGTGATCGAGTGGTCGCCGCCGAGCACGACGGGGATTGCGCCCGCGGCCAGCACCTGGCCGACGGTCGCCTCGATCGCGGCGTGCGAGCGCTCGGGGTCGGCGGGGATCACGGGCGCATCGCCGAAGTCGATCACCCGCAGCTCGGCGAACGCATCGACGTTCGCCTCCAGGTGCGGGCCGGGCGGGGCGCTGGCGGCGCGGATCGCCCGTGGGGCCAGCCGTGCCCCGGGGCGGTCGGAGACGAGGTCGTCCATCGGCGCGCCGACGATCGCCACGTCGAAGCCGGCCAGCTCCCCCGGGTCCTGCGTGTAGAACGTGCCGGAGAAACTCAGCAGGCCGGCGTAGTCGGGCTTCTCCCCGTACTGCGCCCAGCGCTCCAGCGGGTCGATCATGGGTTACCTCCGCGCGGCGTCCTGACCGACATCCGGCCGGTCGAGCGCGAGGACGTTGATGGTCTCGAACTTCGGGTCGCTGGCGCCGTGCAGGCGCGCGCCGCTCTCGGCGAGCTCGCGCAGGTAGGCGACGGTCTCGGCGGAGATGCGCTCGCCCGGCAGCAGGGCCGGCACCCCGGGCGGGTAGCTCGCGATCGACTCGCAAGAGATGCGGCCGACCGCGGCCTCGACCGCGACCTGCTCGGCGGCGCCGAGGAAGGCCTCGCGCGGCGGCAACGCCACCTCGTTGCGCAGCGACGTCCGCGGCGGGATGATCGGCGCGGTGGCACCCGGCTCGGCGAGCCGCTTGACGGTCTCCTCGACGTCTCCGGCGAGGCGCCGCAGCGCGGCGACCGACTCCCCCAGTCCGACGACGAAGACGACCGTCGCCTGCATCGGCAGCTCCAGGTGGACGTCGTAGGAGCGGCGCAGTGCGTCCGCGATCTCGTAACCGGTGCGGCCGGTGCCGCGCACGTCGAGCACGATCCGCAGCGGGTCGTACCCCGCCACCCCCATCCGCCCGATCAGCGACCCGTCGACGAGCGTGATGCCGTCGATCGTCTCGAGCTTCGCGCGCGCGACGTCGATCGCCTCGAGCGTCTCGAACAGCAGCTGCTCGCCGTGCAGCGCGAGCTGGCGGCGCGCGCCGTCGAGCGAGGCGAGCAGCAGCGAGGAGGGGCTGGTGGAGCGCAGCAGCCGCAGCGCACGGCCGACCGCGCCGACGTCGATCCGGTCGCCGTCGCCGACGTGCAGCATCGCGCTCTGGGTCAACGAGCCGGCGATCTTGTGCGTGCTGGTGAGCATCGCGTCGGCGCTCTGGGACAGCGCGGTCGGCGGCAGCGCGTCGTGGAAGCCGAAGTGCGGGCCCCAGGACTGGTCGACGACCAGCGGCACGCCCGCCGCGTGCGCGACCTCGGCGAGCGCCGCGACGTCGGCCGCCATGCCGAAGTACGTCGGGGACACGACGAACGCCGCCCTGGCATCGGGCGCGTCGCGCAGCGCCTGCTCTAGCGCCGCCGGCGTGACGCAGTGCGTGATGCCGCGCTCCTCGTCGTACTCGGGCGCGACGAAGCTCGGCAGCCCGCCGCTCAGCACGAGGCCGTCGACGATCGAGGCGTGCGAGTTGCGCTGGGCGACGATGCGCCCGCCGAGCGGCGCGAGCGCCAGGCACAGCGCGTGGTTGCCCTGCGTCGCGCCGTTGGTCAGGAACCATGAGCGCGCGGCACCGTAGGCGTCGGCGGCGAGCTGCTCGGCGCGCTCGTAGGGCGTCGGCGACGGCCCGAGGTCGATCCCCGGCAGGTCCTGCGGAACGTCGGCTGCCAGCCCGTCGACGCCGATCGCCTTGCGCACGCCCGGGTCGGCGCCGGGGCCACCCTTGTGACCGGGAACGTGGTAGCGCGCCGGCCCGCGGAACGCGTAGGCGACCACGGCGTCTAGGTACGGAGCCGTCGGCTGGTCGCTGACGTATCCGCCGGACTCGGAGGCCATCGCGCGCCGATCCTATGGGGCGCCGCGCCGCAGGGGAACCGTCGGCGTATCCAAAGTCATGGGCGCGGGTTGGGCATTCCGACGATCCCCTCGGCGGCGAGCGCGAGGTACAGTGCGGCGATCGTCGCGGGCTGCTTGAGCGAGCGGCCGAGCAGCTGCTCGAGCCGCGCGAGCCGGTAGCGCAGCGAGTTGCGGTGCATGTGCAGCGAGATCGCCGTCGCGGCGATGTCGAGGTCGTGCGCGAAGTAGGCGCAGACCGCCTCGTGCAGCGGCGGGTTGGCGCGCAGGACCGAGAGGATCTCCTCCATCTTCGGGGCGAGCCGCTCGGGCGGGATCTCGCTGACCATGAACGTACCGAGATCGAAGTCCTCGAAGCGGACCACGCGCGGCGCTCCCTCGGCCCCGGCACGCGCGACCGCCAGCTTGGCGTCGCGCAGCGAATGGTGGGCGTCGGCGATTGCGCCCACGGGACGGCCGATGCCCGCGGCCAGCCCGTGCAGCTCGGCCAGCGGCGCGAGCGCGGCGCGGATCGTCGCTTCGCCGCCCTGCACGAGCGCGGTCAGCGCCCCGTCGCGCTGCTGCACGAGGTGCGGGATGCGCGCGTGCTCGAAGGCCGCGACGAGGTCGCGCCGTACGCCGGCGAGCTCGCCTGCGGCCCGGCGCCGGACGACCACGAGCCGCGCCGGAACTGAGAAGTCGACCCCGAACGCCCCGGCGCGCGCCGCGAGCGGCTGCAGGTCGCGCGTCCGCACCGGCTCCAGCGCCTCCTCGAGCAGCGCCGCCTTGACCGCCAGCTCCTGGTCGCGCACGACCTCGCCGAGGCGCGTCATCGCGGCGAGCAGCGGAGCCGTGGCCTCCGCGGCGGGCTTCGCCAGCTTGCCGATGAAGCCCGGGCGCGTGCTGGCGAGCACCAGCCAGCGCGCGCCCTGGCCGGGGCGTGTGACGATCGGCGTGGCGACCGCCTGCCAGCCGCCGGTCTCCAGCTCCATCAGCCCCACCGGCTGCGAGTGGATCTCGCTGCACAGCGCCGCGACCGGTGGCTTCCCCGCGACGATCTCCGGCTCGCCGTCCGCGCCCAGGAGCATCACGCCGGCGTCGAGGAAGCCGGCGAGCCGGTCGACCATCGCGCGCTCGGGCTCCGGCGTGCGCAGCGCGTCGACCAGGTAGCGCTGCAGCGCCGTCAGGCGGCGGAAGACGTGCTCGTCCGCGCCGGTCAGCGAGCGCTCGACGAAGTGGACGATCTCGCGGAACGGCGTCTCGTACGGCACGGTGAACAGCGGGAACGAGCGCTGGTGCGCCACCTCGAGCAGCGCGGCCGGCACGTGCTTGAAGCCGAGCCCGACGCCGAAGCCCAGCGCGCTCACGCCCGCCTCCTCGAGCGCCGGCACGAGCTCGCGCTGCGCGTCCGCATTGCCGCGCAGGCGCACGCCGGTCGTCAGCATCACCCAGCCGCGCGCAAGCCAGCGCGCCGGCTGATCCACCTCGACCGCGTGCGCGCCGCACACCTCCCGGCGCGCGCTGTCCGGCCCGCCGGCGACGAGCCTCAGCCCGAACGAATCCTCGCCGAGCACGTCGCCGAGACACAGTCGTGGTCTGCTCGCATCTGTCATCGTCGCCGTCCCAAGGGGCTCTGACCACTTCTCGGGACATCTCTCCCTCGCGCCGCGTCGCCAGTCTATGTCGTTGGTCGATGCTCCCAATCCGCGCGCGCGAGTTTGGTCATCCGACGGTTGCCGCGCGCCCCGTCGCCGCCGAAGACTTGGAGACCGCACGAGCCTTGAGGAGGCACGCATGACCCCCGTCGAGACCAAGCCCGCGGCGCGCAGGAGCCGCCCGGCCGCGAACAAGAGCGCCTTGCGCGACGCGATCGCCGCGCTCAACGCGGACGGCGCCGAGGAGTACCTCGCGCTCTTCCGCCCGGACGCGAAGCTGTACGGCTTCCCGGCCGGAATCGAGGATGTCGACGATCTCTGCCGCTTCCACGCCGCGACGGCGCACACCTACCCCGACGCGTCCGTGGTGCTGGAGGACGTCCTCGCGGAGGGCGAGCGCGTCGCCACCCGCTTCACATGGCGCGCCGGCCAGGGCCCCGGCTGGGAGCTGGTTGCGCAGGGCGGGGCGATCGTGCGCTTCGCCGATGGCCAGATCGCCGAGTGCTGGAACCTTCCGGCACAGGTCCACGCGGTCACCTCGTAGCCTTCGCGGCCATGGACGCCGAGATCCTCGCGGCGGTTGCCGCCGAGGAGGCGGCGATGGCCGAGCTGCTGGTCGAGCTGGTCGAGGCGCCGACGCTGCTCGGCGACGAGGCACCGGGTCAGGCGATCATGCGCCGGGCCTTCGCCGGGCTCGGCCTCGAGCCGTTCGACGTCCCGCTCCATCCGGAGGCGCTCCGCGGCCATCCGGGCGCCGCGCCGTTCAGCTGGGACGTCGCCGGCAAGGCCAACGTGCTCGCTACATGGGAGCCGGCGGCGCCCGCCGGCGGCCGCTCGCTGGTCCTGAACGGCCACATCGACGTCGTCAGCCCCGAGCCGAGGTCGCTCTGGAGCGGCGCCCCGTTCGCCGCCCGCCGCGAGGGCGACTGGCTCTACGGGCGCGGCGCGGGCGACATGAAGTCCGGGCTCGCGGCGATCGTCGGCGCCGTGCGCGGACTGCGCCGGCTCGGGCTCGCTCCGCGGGGGCGCGTCCAGCTGCAGTCGGTCGTGGAGGAGGAATGCACCGGCAACGGCGCGCTCGCGTGCGTGCTCGCCGGCCACACGGCGGACGCCGCGATCCTCACGGAGCCGACGCGCGGCGCCGTCTGGAACGCCCAGGTCGGCGTGCTGTGGTTCCAGGTGCGCGTGATCGGGCGGCCCGCGCACGCGGGCGACGCGCCCGAGGGCGCCAACGCGATCGAGGCCTCGATGGCGGTGATCCGGGCGCTGCGCCGGCTCGAGGCCGAGCTCAACGACGCGAAGCCGCCGCTCTATGACTCCTATCCGCACCCGATCAACCTGAACGTCGGAATGATCCGTGGCGGCGACTGGCCGTCGACGGTCGCGGGCGAGTGCCTGACGCATTTCCGGCTCGCGCACTATCCCGGCGACCGCGTCGCGGATCTGAGAGAGCGCGTCGAGCGGACGGTGGCGGAGGTCGCGCACGCGCGCCCCGCGCTCGGCGCCTACCGGCTCGAGGTGCTCTACGACGGCTTCGCGTGCGACGGCTACGAGCTTGCTCCGGATGCGCCGCTCGTGACCGTACTGCTCGACGCGTGCGAGCGCGCGACCGGCCGCCGCCCGCCGCTGTTCGCCTCGACGGCGACGACCGACGCGCGCAGCTTCCAGCTGTTCGGCGACACGCCCGCCGTCTGCTTCGGCCCGGTCGCCGAGAACGAGCACGGGGTCGACGAGCGCGTCCACCTGCCGTCGGTAACGGAGACCGCGCAGGCGATCGCGCTCTTCATCCGCGACTGGTGCGGGCTGGCTTCAGCGGCCTGAGCGGAGAGGGAGGGATTCGAACCCTCGGACGAGGTTGACCCCCGTCACACGATTTCCAGTCGTGCCCGTTCAACCGCTCCGGCACCTCTCCTGGAGGGCTGCAAGGGTAGCCGCTCAGATCCGCCAGCGGCCCTCGACCAGCACCGGGACGCGCTCCCCGTCCGCGGTGAGCCCCGTCACCGAGAGCTCGTTGGATCCGATCATGAAGTCGATGTGGATCTCGGACTCGTTGACGCGGTCGCGGTCGGGCTCGTCGAGCACGAACGGGAAGCCCTGGCCGAGCGCGATGTGGCTCGCCGCGTTCTCGTCGAGCAGCGTGTCGTAGAAGATCGTGCCGAGCTGGCCGATGCGGCCCTCCCGGTCGACGAGCGCGACCTCGCCCAGGCGCGCGGCGCCGTCGTCGGTGGCGATGATCGTCTCGAGCGTCTCGCCACCCTCCGACGCCTGCAGGGAGTCGACCCGCCCGCCCTCGAAGCTCACGACGAGGTCGCGCACGACCGTCCCGTCGATCAGCACCAGCGGCTTGGTCGAGGTGACCGTGCCGCGCGTGCGCTCCGGATCGGGCGTGGTGAATACCTCCTCGGTCGGCAGGTTGGGCATGTGCTCGATCCCGTCGACGGTCTGGAAGCGCGCGGCACGCCAGCCCGACGAAGGCAGCAGGCCGATCGTCAGGTCGGTGCCCGGGCCCTCGTAGTGCAGCGCGTCGAAGCGGCGCTCCGACAGCCGCTCGGCGGAGCTGACGAGCGCATGGGCGCGCGCCCTCCAAGCGGCGATCGGATCCTCCTCATCGAGCCGCAGGACGTGCAGCAGCTCGCGCTCGAGCCGCCCGAGCCGGTCACCGTTCGCGAGCTCGGGGAAGGCCAGATCCGCCCACGCCTGCGTCGGGCACGGGCAGATCGTCCAGTTGGTCGTGCGGTCGTTGACGACCTTGATGCCCTCCTTGACGGCGGGGAGCCGGTCCTTCCCGACGAGCGCGGGATCGAGATCCGAGAGCAGGCCGGGTGCGGTCGGCCCCGACAGCCCGACGCGCGCGCCGCGCTGCTCGCCGAGCGCCAGCACGCGCTCCCCGTACCACGCCGGCACGAAGTCGAGCGTGTCGGCCCGCGCGTGCTGGACGCGCGCGCGCTTTACGTGCGGATCGAACCAGCCGACGTCGACGAACTTCGCCCCGCGCCGGTAGGCGCTGGCGGCGAGCGCGCGAACCAGGTACTCCTTGCCGGGCTCGCAGCCGATCGCGACGATCTGGTCCGGCTGCACGTTGGCTCCGAATCCGACGATGAGATCGGCGAAGCGCTCGAGGGTGGCCGCGTCCATTCGCAGCAGGTTACGACTCCACGCGCTACCGTAATCCGCCCACCCTGGAGGGGTGCGAGAGTGGTTGAATCGGGCGGTCTCGAAAACCGTTGTGGGCCTTACGGTCCACCGTGGGTTCGAATCCCACCCCCTCCGCTTCCTTGGCTTGATAGAGCCAAATTTGCCGTACACGCGCGCAGTTCGACGATAGGCGAGACGTCTCGAGACCGCGGCAGCGGCGTCAACGCCCGTCAGAGCACGTCGACGACCGCCTCAGCTGCCGCGATTTCATTCCCCCCGTAGCCCGCGCGAGGAGGGCATGGGCGTTCGCACGCTGCGCCGCAAGTCGCTCCCCCGCAGTGGGAGTCCACCGACCGGGCCTCCGCTTCGACTGCGCGCGCCGACGCGTCCTGGGCTGCGGCGCCGGGCTCGTGGCGGGGTCTGGGCGACGATCCTCGCCGTGGACTGCCGATGCCCGCGCCTGTTGGGCTGGCGGCACTACTCAGGGGAGCGGCTACGCGTGTCTGTCGCGTACACGATCTTGCCCCCGTCCGGCGACCACGCGGGGCCGATGCTGAACCAGCGGTGCCGCGTGAGCCGCTTGAGGCCATCAGTTCGGCGGTCGATGACGGGTTCGCGTGCGGGTTGCGCGGTTGACATCGCAGCCTCCGGGAGCGCGACTCCGTCAAGCAACAGCCTATGCCGACCAGGCGCGGGTGGGCCCCCGGATCGCTGGATCGCTAGGGCATTCCCCTAACCGGGCCCGCAATGAGCGGCGATCTCATTAGGCGTCCGCTAGAAGCGGCCCGCACCTCCGCTGGAGCACGATAGGCCGGATATGCGATCTGAAACAACTGCTCACGGAGGCACGATGAGACATACGAAGGCCCTGCACCGCCGTGTTGCCAGCGCGCTGGCCATTGCCGCGCTGGCGTCGGCCGTCAGCACCGCCGCCGCCTCGGCCGGGCCGGCACACGACGCGGTCGCGAAGCCCGGCTTCCCCGCCGGCACCTGGACCGGCAAGGGAGTCATCAGCGGCAGCTCGAGCGAGTACGGCCAGACCACCCGCACCACCGGGATGGCCACCTTCACGCTCAAGGTCACCCGCGGCGGACGAGTGAGCGGCACCGGCAGTTGGGTCACCAGAGAAGTCGGGAGCGGCGCCATCTCTTCAACGATCACGGGTGTGGCACCCGTCCGGTTCGACGGCATCGCCACGCTGCCCACCTACCGGGGGACGCAGACCATCAAGACATCGTTCTCCGACGGCGACTTTCGCAGCGGCAACACGTTCCAGGCCGAGAAGCCGTTCAAGGGCGCGCTTCGGATCACGCGTGCAGGGCACTGCCGCGTCACCGGCGGCCGTACGGTCGACGGCGTCTCCTTCAAATGGACGGCCCTCCTCAACGGCAGCGGCGCCTGCAACACCTGAACGGAGAGCACGAATGAGACTCAACAGATTTCGTTTCGGGCGGCCCTCACCCGCGATGGCCGTCGCATGCCTCGCGTTGCTCGTCGCCCTGGGAGGCACGAGCGTCGCGGCCGTGGCCGTGATCCCGAAGAACAGCGTCGGGACCTCGCAGCTCCGCACGCAGGCGGTCACGGGCTCGAAGGTAAAGAACGGCACGCTCGCGACTGCCGATGTCAAGGACGGCACTCTGACCGCAGCGGACTTCCTATCGGGTCAGCTCCCTACGGGGCCGCGGGGGCCGAGGGGCGACCAGGGGTCGCAGGGTGATCCGGGGCCCCAGGGCAACCCGGGGCCGCAGGGTGGCGCGGGGCCGCAGGGCGCGCCAGGGCCGAAGGGCGACCAGGGACCGTCGGGGGTGGTCACGGCCGCCACCGCGACGGGTGGCGGTCCGAACCCATCGACCACGACCCAGTTCTTCGGCGTGCCGATCTCGGTGGCGGTGTCCCACCCTTCCCAGCGGGTGCTCGTCGTCGCCAGCAACAGCTTCGGAACGGCCGCCTCCGCGGCGGGTTCGCTGAATCTGTTTATCTGCTACCAGCAGTCCGGCGGCCAGGTGACGCTCGTCGGCAACGGCATGCTGGGCCAGCAGCTCCCGCCCAATACGCGGGTGCCGATGGGCATGAGCAAGGTCCTGACCTTGCCGGTCGGGCAGTACCACGTCGGCATGTGCGGCACCGGCGGGCCGAACTGGACCAACAACGACTGGGGCACGACGACCGCGCTCGTGTTTACCCCCGCAGTAGCCGCCGGCTCGCTCGCGTAGAGCCGGATCAGCTCGGCGCGCGAGTGGATGTCGAGCTTGCGGTAGACGCGGCTGAGGTGGAACTCGATCGTCTTGTGGCTGAGGAAGAGCGCCGCGCCGACCTCCTTGTTCGACTTGCCCTCGGCCACATGCAGCGCGATCTGAAGCTCCTGCGGCGTGAGCTCCTCCGCCTCGTGAGCCTCGCGGCGGCGCAGCGTCTCGCCGCTGGCCCGCAGCTCGGCGCCGGCCCGCTCGGACCAGGGCGTCGCGCCCACACGGTCGAACACCTCGAGCGCGGGCCGCAGCTGCTCGCGCGCATCGACGCGCCGGCCGGCGCGCCGGAGCCGCTCGCCGTAGCAGAGCCTGGTCCGGGCGAGCGCCATGGGGCTCTGGCCCGTCGCGTGCAGGTCGAGCGCAGTGATGAAGTGGCCCTCGAATGCGTCGGGGCCCGCCAACAGGCCGCGACAGCGCTCCGCACGGGCACGGAACTCGGGCAACGCGGCCAGCACCGAGCGGTCGAACGCGGCCAGCACCGTCTCCGCGTCAGCGACACGGCCGGCGCGTGAATACGCCTCGGCCAGCTCGAGCTGGGGGGACACGCCCGGGACGAAAAGGTCGTGCTCGTCGGCATGGCGAGCGACACTCTCGAGCTGGCCGATCGCCTCATCCACGCGCCCTCGGCCGACGTCGAGCAGCCCGAAACAGAGCGATACGAGCAGCCCGTAGAGCGTGAACCCGAACTCGGCGGCGCGCCGCTGCGTCTCCTCGCCGGTGGTCCGGCAGCGCGCCTCGTCGCCTCTCAGCGCATGCAGCCAGGTCAGCACGCCCAGCGCCTGCGCCGCCGTGACCGGCTGCTCGAGCTCCTTGGCCAGCTCGACGGCCTCGCTTGCGTCGGCGTAGGCCTCGTTGAAGCGGGTGGCATGCAGCGCCTGCCAGGACGCGCTCGCGAGCAGATGCGGAAGCGCACCCACGGCCCCGGCCGCGCGTGCCCGGGCGACCGTCGCCGCGAGAAACGCGTGCGCCTGCTCATGGCGGCCGAGCCAGCCGAGCGCCGCCGAGAGCCGCCCTGCCTGGAGCGGCCCCGAGACCGTGCCGGTCGCGCCGAAGAGCTCCGCGGCGCGGCGCAGGTGCGGCTTGGCGTCTCCATACCGGCCGGCGAAGCAGAACGCATAGCCGAGCGCGATCGCCGCTTCGAGGTCCGTTGCGCCGCCGTTCTCCGGGGCGAGGGCACGTGCGCGCTTTGCGGTCTCGAGCGCCAGCTCTCGCTGTCGCACACGGACGAGGGCGTTCACAGCGTCCGCCGCCGCCTCGACGGCCGCGTCCGGATCGGTGTCCTCGAGCAGCGTGACCGCCTCGCCGAGAGCTTCCGCCGCCCGGTCCGCCCGTCCTCTGAAGTAGTCGATCGTGCCCATCAGCCGCAGGGCCGTCGCGCGTAGCCGCGGCTCGCCGAGCCTGGCGAGCGCCTCGGTCGCAAGGCTTGCCGCCTGCTCTGTCCGCCCCGCCCGCCAGGACGCGTCCGCCGCGGCGTGGAGGCGTCGAAGCCGGCTCGGCTCATCGAGCGTGAGCCGCGCCGCGCGTTCGAGATCGGCCGCCGCGGCCGCGTACCCGCCACGACGACGAGCGTGGTCCGCCGCCTCTTCGAGCGCCGCGGCAGCGGCGTCATCCTGTCCGAGCGCGGCGCCCGCCAGGTGCCATGCGCGCGCCTCCACATGGGTCGTTCCTACGAGCCCGTCAGCAATCGCGCGGTGCGCCGCCCGCCGGTCCGAGGGGGCGGCGGCGTGGTAGACCGCCGAGCGCACGAGCGGATGCCTGAACGCGAGCTGCCCGTCGGCGAGCCTCACCAGCCCGGCGTCCTCGGCCGACTCGAGCGCGTCGGCGCCGACGCCCAGCGGCGCGAGTCCATTGGCGATCGTCTCGATCTCGCTCGACGTGGTCACCGCGGCGAGCAGCAGCGCGCTCTGCGAACTCTCGGGTAGGTCGAGGACACGCCGCGCGAAGGCGCGCTCGACCGCCGGCCCCGTCGGGAGAGGGTCGTCGAGCGGAGCGGTGCCCGCAAGCTGCTCGGATGTGAGCAGCCGCGGCAGCTCGATCAGCGCCAGCGGATTGCCCTGCGTCGCGGCGTGGAGCCGCTCCGCCACGTCGGCCGCGACCTCGACGCCGTCGCCCAACCGAATGAGCCCGGCCGCCGCGTCGCGCCCGAGGCCGGTCAGCGGCAGCAAGTCCAGGCCCGGCGCCTCGAACGGCACGTCCTCGCCGTCGCGCGCTGCGAAGATCACGCCCACGCGATCGGCCTGGAGACGCTTCGCCGCGAATACGAGCGCATCCTGTGAGGCCAGATCGAGCCACTGCGCGTCATCCACGACGACGCAAACCGGATCCGCGTCCGCGCACGCGGCCAGCAGGCTGAGCGTCGCGGCGCCCACCGAGAAGCGGTCCTGCTCCTGCGCCGGGCCGATGCCGAGCGCGGAGCGAAGCGCGCCGCCCTGGTGGTCCGAGAGCTCGACCAGGCCGTCACGCAGCGGCCAGCACACCTCGAGCAGCCCGGAGAATTCCAGCTGGGCCTCGGACTCCACTCCGACAGCCCGGACAACCGTCATGTCCGCGGCGCGCATCGCGGCATAGTCGAGGAGCGCCGTCTTGCCGATGCCCGCCTCACCCCGGATTACGAGGGTGCCGCTCCTACCCACGCGGGCTCGGTCAAGCAGCTCGTCGAGACGAGCGCACTCCCTCTCACGGCCGATCAGCACGAGTCAACGCTAACCCCCGGGCGGGGCGCCGGACAACGCGTCCTTGGGGATGTCCCGGAAGCGATCACTTCCGCACCCGCGGCAGGCTGCACCTGTGCACCCGATCACCTTCTCGCTCCAGTTTCGAGGCCAGGTCACACCGCTCGGCGATCGTCGTCGCAAGGACGCGCGCGCGCCCGGCTGCGCGCTGGTCACGAGCCTGACGCCGGATGGCCCGACCGCACGCTTCGAGTGGGCGTCCGGCGAGGACGAGGCGCTGGCTCAAATCGAGGCTGACATTCCACGACGAGCGGCGCTTCGACGAAGAGGGCACGATCCTGTTCTCGCTCGGCGACTCCTTGCGGATCCGAGGCCGCGGCCGGCTCGCCCCGTGCGCGGACCCGGAGCTCCGCCATGGCAGCGTCGTCTGGCTCATCGCCGGTGGCGACGGTCACTTCGATCGCTCGAGCGGCCTCATCACATCCAACTTCCTGCTGAGCGCGACCGGCGACCTCACCGAGAATCAGCTCGCGGTCGTGTTCGCCCCCCGGCGCTCGGCCGCGCGCGCTTATTAGGGATGTCCCAGAAGCGGGCCAGACCGCTCTGGCGGGACGATCGAGGCGCATCTGAAAGCGACAAAGGAGCCCTCCATGTCCCACCGCATCTCCATGCCCCGCGCCGCCGTCTCCGCCCTCTTGGCCTGCGCTCTGCTCGCCACGCTCCTGCCCTCGATGGCCGACGCCGCCGTGCCGAGGACCGGCTACTACTCCGGCCAGACGTCGCAGACGATCGCGTCCACGGACCCCGCCGAGCAGCCGAAGTCCGGCAGCGTGAACTTCAAGGTCTTCACGTACGGCACGTCTGACGGGCCGGTCCGCAAGATCTTCAAGGTCAGCGCCACGACGCAGCTCCAGTGCGCCTCCGGCGAGGTGAAGGAGGACCTCTACGTGGCCTACGTGATCCTTGGCGGGAAGATCGACCGGCTCGGCAGGTTCAAGTACTCCTACAACGGCTTCACCATCAAGGGCCGCTTCACCACCGGGACAAGCGCGAAGGGCACGCTCAGCCACAGGGTCGGAGACTGCAAGGCCGAGAACGTGAACTGGAGCGCCAAGCGCAGCACCGGCGGCCTGCCGGTCGCGTGATAGCCAACCGCACAAACTGTTCGGGTCGATTGTTCGGTCGGACCACGTTGTCTGGCCGCCGCGCGGAGAGCCACCTCCGATCCCTGACAGGCAGGGCCCACGCGCAACCCGCAACGCTCGAAATCGACTCCCACGCCGCAACCTCACAGTCACCCGGGCAAGCTGCGCAGGCGCCTGTGTGTCGAGCGATCACAGCGCCTGGTCCCCGGACGGTCGCCGGATCGCGTTCGAGCGCGCGCTCGGCCCGCTGCCGGCGGCTGGGCTGCCTCCGAACTGGGGGATCTTCGACATGAATGCCGACGGCTCGCACGTGCGCCAGCTGACACAGCTCGCACCCGAGTCGGGCTCAGAGGACCACGTGCCGACCTGGTCGCCCGACGGCAGTCGGCTCCTATTCCAGTCCTACGGCCGCAATGCTCGACCGCCGCACACGACGGGGCACCCGCACGATTCGCGGCTGCGCCCGGGAAGGCTGCCTCGAGATCGCCAAACCGGGGTCGAACCACTGCCCGCTTCATGACTAGCTCCAAGCCGGGGGCCCCTCACTAGAGGAAGTCGCGCAGGTTGTCGGCGACCCAGGCCGGGTCCTCGAGTTGCGGGTAGTGGCCGATGTCGGCGCGCGACTCGACGCGCGCCTGCGGCAGGCGGCGGCGGACTTCGGCCAGCATGTGCTCGCCGGAGATTGGGTCGGCGTCGCCCCATACGAACTGGAGCGGCCGGTCCGTGCGCTTGAGCGCGGCCGACCAGCGGTCGGCGTTCTGGCGTCGCTCGACGATGTACTTGATCACTCGGTGGTAGTTGCGGTGCCCGTCGCGGCGGGCCACGCCTAACCAGAGCTGGTGCAGCTCGTCGTCGCTCGGCTGATGCACGGCGGAGAAGATCGAGCGCATGTTCCGAACGAACACGCGCTCGTTCGACAGGCGCGCGACGAGTGCCCCGACGACGGGTGCCTTCAGCGCTCTCTGGATCGCGATCGGCCGGTGCAGCTGCGGGTAGAGGCCGCCGTTCATGAACGCGACACGAGTCAGCCGCTCACCGTGCGCGGCGAGCAGCTCCTGCGCGACGCTGACGCCGTAGTCGTGGGCGACAACGCCGGTGCGCTCGACGCCGTATCGGTCCCATAGGGCGCCCGTAATGGCGACCTGGTCGGCGTAGCGGTACGGCGCCTTGGGCTTGTCCGAGTCGCCGAAGCCGAGGAAGTCGAATAGCAGCAGCCGGTGGCCGGCAGCGCTCAGCGGCTCCACCAGGGGCGCGAAGTCGTATGAGCAGGTCGGGAAGCCGTGCAGCAAGGTCAGCCAGGGACCGTCGTCCGGTCCCGCGATGCGCACGAAGATGTCGTGGCTGCGGCCATCCGGCAGGCGGACGGTCTCTCGCGCGCCGCTCTCGAACCATTGTGCGATCACGGCGGGGATACTGCCGCAACCGTGAACGACTGGATAGCGACGACCGCGGCGGCGATCGTCCGACACGCCGAGTGCGAGCTCGATGCGCGCGTCGGCATGTCGTCCGTCGGGCGACATCGAGCGAGCGGAAATAGGGTGGCGTCGAGGACGTGATCGATCTGGACGGGCGGCGGCTCGCGACTATGGCGTCGCGCCCGGGCCGGTGACACACTCAATGAGATAGCCCCCGAGGTTGATTCCCCCGGGGCCGCCCGCGCCGGCTGCCATGCGGTATTGCGGCCACTTCGGCCCGGTCTCGAAAAGGTTGTGGGCCTTACGATCCACCGTGGGTTCGAATCCCACCCCCTCCGCTGCATCCCACACGCCGGCTGCGCGCGCCCGTGCCGCCCTGCGAGCACGATGACCGGACCCATGGGGTGGCGCGGGCTGCCTGCAGGTGGTAGGACTGACCGTTCAGGCGGGACGATCAAAACTGAGGGGGAGCAGGGTACGTCACATCCCATACGTCCTCGCGCTCGGCGCGACGCTGGCGCTGTCCATCGCGGCGCCCGCCGCGGCCGCGGACTACACGCTCGACCAGACGACGGCGTCGCCGCCGTCCACGCTCACGGAATGTCCGTTCGGCGCCAGTGACGCCTTCGCCTCGGCCTACGACAACGCCGAGGTCGAGCCGCAGGTGGCGGTCAACCCCAACGACGCCGGCGAGGTCTTCGGCGTCTGGCAGCAGGACCGCTGGCCCGACGGCGGCGCGCGCGGTCTGACCGCGTCGCGGTCGCTCGACGGCGGCGACTCCTGGACGAAGACCGTCGACGCCACATGGGCGGCCTGCCAGGGCGGGCCGGCGCGCTACCTGCGCGTGACAGACCCGTGGGTCTCCTACGACGGGGCCGGGAACGTCTACTTCATCGGCCAGCCGATCGACTCGGCCGATCTCGGCCTGTCGGCGATCACCGCCACGACGTGGAACCGGGCCACCAACGCCTGGCGCACGCCCAAGGTCCTGATCGAGGACTCGGGGACGACGGGAGCCTTCAACGACAAGGTGTCGATCACCGGCGATCTGACGCGGCCGGGTTACGCCTATGCGACCTGGTTGCGCGGTGCGCATCCCGGCGAGGGCCACGAGGCGCCGCCGGCCGGGGGCTCGGCCGTCGCCTTCCGCGGCCAGGGCATGGTCTCGCGCACCACCGACGGCGGCCAGACGTGGTCCACGCCGCGCACCATCCAGGACTCGAGCACCTACTACCAGGGCAACCAGATCGTGGTGCTGCCCGACGGCACGCTGCTGGACGTCGCGGCGAACCTCTACACCGGCTTCGTGCAGGGCGGCCCCGTGACCTACATGGTGGTCAACCGCTCCAAGGACGCCGGCCGCACGTGGAGCCGCCCGACGCGCATCGCCCCGCTGGTGTTCCGCGTCCCGACGGTGAACCCCGACGACGGCTCGCCGCTGCGGGTCGGCGACTACCTGCCCGACATCGCGGTCGACTGGACGACGGGGGACGTCTACGTGGTCTGGTCCGACGCGCTGGGCTCGGGCTTCAATCGCGTGCTGATGTCGAAGTCGACCGACGGGGGCAGGAACTGGACCGCCCCGCAGCCCATCGGCGGCGACCCGACCGTGCAGTCGTTCAACCACGCCGTCACCGTCACCGACGACGGGCGCGTCGCGGTCCTGTACTACGACCTGCGCGAGAACACGCCGGATCCGGGCCTGCCGACCGAGGTGTGGCTCACGCACTCAGACGACGGCGGCGGCACGTGGAGTGAGCAGAAGGTCGCGCACATCGCCGACTTCATGATCGCCCCCGAGTCCGCCGGCCGAGGGCCGTTCGTCGGCGACTACATGGGTCTCGAACCGCTGGACGGCAACGATCTCGTCGGCCTGTACGGCGTCCCGCCGGGCGAGAACGACTCCGACATCGTCGCCGTCAGGGCGATCGCCGCGCCGTAGCCGGACCGCAGCCGGCCCGCCCCCGCGGGCGGGTAGGCTGCCGCCGTGCTCGTCGCGATGGCGTGCGCAACGCGACGCTCGCGTCGCTCGCGCCCGCGAGCGTCGTCTCGAGCACGCATGGCGTGCGCAACGCGACGCTCGCGTCGCTCGCGGCCGTGAGCGTCGTCGCTACAGGCTGTAATTCCGCTCCAAGGCCGGTCACCGGCCGCTCGCCGGGCGCGCGAGCCGGTAGCGCCAGACGATCTCGCCGCGCTCTCGTGCCTGTCCGTCGTGGTGGAAGCCGGCCTTCTCGAGGACGCGGTTGGAGGCGTTGCGCTCCGCAAGCGTGTGGGCGATCACCGCGCTGACCCGTTCGTCGGCGAAAGCCTCGGCGACCATGGCTCGAGTCGCGGCGGTGGCGAGCCCTCGCCCTCGGCGGCTTTCGGCGATCTCGTATCCGAGCTCGACGACGCCATCGTCGGGTGGGCCCTTGAAGCCGCCCCAGCCGACCAGCTCCGGCGGGTCATCGGTGACGAAGAAGCGAGTGCCCCAGGCGGAGCCGGTCGGCGCTGCGGCAAGGGAGTCTCGCGTGGATCGCAGCGCCTCCGTGAAGCTCACCCAGCCGGCAACGACGTCGTGGCCGAGCGCCACTGCGAGCGAGTCGTCGCCCGCGAGGGCGACATCCAGCAGGCGCAGGTCGGGGCGGACGAGGCGGATCACGTGCGGATCGGACAGCGGCGAGTGTTCCTGGCCCAATGGGGACGCATGCGCGGCATATCATGTCCAACATGGCCGACGCAGGGGTCCGCGAGCTCATGCAGCGGGCGCTCCGAGTATCTCGACCGCTTGGCGGCGACTCCTAGCTGTTGACGGCACGACACATGATCGTGGAGGTCCGCCGCAGAACCTAGGACCGCACGTGATAGACGATGCCCTTATGAGCACAGTGCACGCCGTCACCGTCGGGGTCGCCCCTCCGAGCCTCGACGATGTCGTCGCGGTCGCCCGGCGGGGCGCCTCTGTCCAGCTCGCAGACGGCGCGCTGGCCGAGATCGGCAGGAGCCGCGCGATCGTCGAGTCGCTCGCCCATGACGTGCGGCCACACTACGGCGTGTCGACAGGCTTCGGAGCACTCGCCGGCAGACACATCCCGGCGGACATGCGCGTCCAGCTGCAGCGCAGCCTGATCCGCAGCCACGCGGCCAGCTCGGGCGCGGAGGTCGAGCGCGAGGTCGTGCGGGCGATGATGCTGCTGCGCCTTTCGACGCTGGCGACCGGCCGCAGCGGTGTCCGGCCGGTGATCGCGTCGACGTACGCGGCGATGCTGTCGTCGGGCATCACCCCGGTCGTGCGCGAGCACGGCTCGCTCGGATGCTCGGGTGACCTGGCGCCGCTCGCGCACTGCGCGCTCGCGCTGATGGGAGAGGGACCCGTGCGCGATGCGTCCGGCGACCTGCGCGACGCGGCCGGCGCGCTGCGCGAGGCGGGCATCGCGCCGCTCGAGCTGCGCGAGAAGGAGGGGCTGGCGCTGATCAACGGCACCGACGGCATGCTCGGCATGCTCGTGCTGGCGATCGCCGACCTGCGCGAGCTGCTCACGGCGGCGGACATCACGGCGGCGATGAGCGTGGAGGGCCTGCTCGGCACCGACCGCGTGTTCGCGGCCGACCTCCAGCAGCTGCGGCCGCAACCGGGGCAGGCGGCGGCGGCCGCCAACATGCGCGCGGTACTGGCCGCGAGCGCGATCGTGGCGAGCCACCGCGGGCCCGAGGACACGCGCGTGCAGGACGCATACTCGCTGCGCTGCGCGCCGGCGGTCGCCGGCGCCGCTCGCGACACCGTCGACCACGCGGCGCTGGTCGCCGCCCGCGAGCTGGCCTCCGCGGTCGACAACCCGGTGATAACGCTCGACGGCCGGGTCGAGTCGAACGGCAACTTCCACGGCGCCCCGCTGGCGTACGTGCTGGACTTCCTGGCGATCGTCGCCGCCGACGTCGCGAGCATGTCCGAGCGCCGGACCGACCGGTTCCTCGACGTCGCCCGCAGCCACGGTCTGCCTGCCTTCCTCGCCGACGACCCGGGTGTCGACTCGGGCCACATGATCGCTCAGTACACGCAGGCGGCGATCGTCTCAGAGCTCAAGCGGCTGGCCGCGCCGGCCAGCGTGGACTCGATCCCCAGCTCCGCGATGCAGGAGGACCACGTCTCGATGGGCTGGTCCGCCGCGCGCAAGCTGCGCCGCGCGATCGACGGGCTGACCCGGGTGCTGGCGATCGAGCTGCTCACCGCGGCGCGGGGCATCCAGCTGCGCGCTCCGCTCGAGCCGGGCCGCGCCGGCGCGGCGGTGATCGCGGCGCTGCGCGAGACCACGCCCGGCCCCGGGGCCGACCGGTTCATGACCCCGGAGATCGATGCCGCCGTCGAGTTCGTCCGCGACGGCCGGGCTCGCCGCGCCGCCGAGTCCGTGACCGGCCCGCTGGCATAGTGGCCCGCTACTACGCCGATCACGCGTGGCTGGGCGGCGACGAGGTAAGCGCCGCCGTGCTGATCGAGATCGACGGGGAGCGCATCTCCGCGGTCCGGCCCGGCGCCGAGCGGCCGTCCGACGCGCGGCACCTGCGCGGCGTGACGCTGCCCGGACTGGCGAACGCGCACTCGCACGCCTTCCACCGCGCGCTGCGCGGACGGACGCATCGATCGGGTGGCACGTTCTGGACCTGGCGCGAGCACATGTACGCCGTCGCCGATCGGCTCACGCCGGACTCCTACCACGCGCTGGCGCGCGCGACGTATGCGGAGATGGCGCTCGCCGGGATCGCCTGCGTCGGCGAGTTCCACTACCTGCACCACGACGCCGGCGGCGTCCCCCACGCGGACACCAACGCCTTCGGCGAGGCGCTCGTCGCCGCGGCGTCCGACGCCGGCATCCGGATCACGCTGCTGGATGCGTGCTATCTGGCCGGCGGGTTCGACCAGGAGCTGCAGGGACCGCAGCTCCGCTTCGGCGACGGCGACGCCTCGGCGTGGGCGAAGCGCGTCTCGGACCTGCACGGGGCGCCACACGCCCGCATCGGCGCCGCGATCCACTCGGTGCGGGCGGTTCCCGCAGCGCAGCTCGACACCGTGGCCGGCTGGGCGCGCGAGCGCGGCGCGCCGCTCCACTTCCATCTGTCCGAGCAGCGCGCCGAGAACGAGGCGTCTCTCGCCGCGCACGGCCGCACGCCGACGCAGCTGCTCGATGACCACGGCGCGCTCGGTGCGCGATCCTGCGCGGTGCATGCCACGCACCTCGGCGAGGGCGACGTCGGCCTGCTGGGCGGATCAGGGACGACGATCTGCATGTGCGCGACCACCGAGCGCGACCTCGCGGACGGGATCGGCCCGGCCAGATCGCTGGCGGTCGCCGGCTCGCCGCTCTCGCTCGGCAGCGACAGCAACTCGGTCGTCGACCTGTTCGAGGAGGCGCGCGCCGTCGAGCTCGACGAGCGGCTGGCCTCGGAGCGGCGCGGGCACTGGAGCGCCGGCGAGCTGCTGGTCGCGGCCACCGGCGGCGGCCACGAATCGCTCGGCTGGGCGGACGCCGGCCGTCTCGAGGCCGGCGCGCTCGCCGACCTCGTGACCGTCGGGCTCGACTCCGTTCGCCTGGCCGGGGCCGAGCCGGCGACGCTGCTGGAGTCGCTCGTGTTCGCCGCGAGCGCGGACGACGTGCGCGACGTCGTCGTCGGCGGCCGCCGCGTCGTCGCCGAGGGGCGGCACGCGCTGGTCGACGACGTGCCGCGTGCCCTCGGCGGCGCCATCAAGGCGCTGCTCGCATGAAGGAGCGCCGTCCTAAGGTGGACTGGTCATGACCGGCACTCCGACGCGCGTCCGCCAGATCGTCACCGTGGGCGATCCCGTGCTGCGCGAGCGCGCCCGTGAGGTCACGCACGGGGAACTGCGGACGGCGGCGGTTCAGGGGCTGATCGACGACCTCATCGCGACCATGCGGGACGCCGGCGGCGCCGGCCTGGCCGCCAACCAGGTCGGCGAGCTGCTGCGGATCGCGGTCGTCGAGGTCGACGACAACCCGCGCTACCCGTACAAGCCGCCGATCCCGCTGACGGTGATCGTCAACCCCGTGATCGAGCCCGTCGAGGCCGAGACGGTCGAGATCAACGAGGGCTGCCTCTCCGTCCCCGGCCTGCGAGGCACGGTCGACCGCTACGTCACGGTGCGAGTGCGCTACCTCGACCGCGACGGCCACGAGCACGAGGACGTCCGGCGCGGACTCACCGCCGGCACGTTCCAGCACGAGGTCGACCACCTCGACGGCATCCTCTTCCTCGATCGCGTGCGTGACCCCAGGACATTCACGACCTGGGAGCAGTTCGATCGCCACCACCGGGAGGCGTTCGTCGCGCACGCACGCGCGCTGGTCGAGCGCGTCGGCTCGTGATTCGCGTTCAGCCCCTGCGGTAGAGGCGCGTCGTCAGCGGCGCGAAGACGGCGGTCAGCGCAGCGGCGGTCGCCAGCGCGATTGCGATGTCCCCGCCCTCCGCGTTCCCCGCCATCAGCCCACGCGACGCGTCGGCTAGGATCGAGATCGGGTTCACGTTCACGAAGGCCTCGAGCGCGCTCGGCAGCGTCTCCGGCTCGACGAACACGTTGCTGAGGAACGTCACGGGGAAGATCCCCATGAAGCCGGCGTTCATGACGGCATTGGGCGAGCGCAGCAGCAGGCCGAGGGTCGTGAAGACCCATGAGAGCCCGAACGCGAACACGATCACGAGCGCCAGCGCAGCGAGCACGCCGGGAACGCCGGCGTCCGGCCGATAGCCCAGCACCACCCCGAGCACGATGATCACCGTCCCTGCGACCAGGTAGCGGACGCTGTCGCCGAGCACCGAGCCGAGCAGCGGCGCCGGACGCCAGATCGGCAGCGAGCGGAAGCGGTCGACCACACCCTTCGTCAGGTCGGTGTTGAGCGCGACCCCGGAGTAGACGGTCGTGAACAGGACCGACATGACCAGGATCCCGGGCAGGATGTAGTCGAGGTACTCGCCCGTCGAGCCGGCGATCGCGCCGCCGAACAGGTAGGTGAACATCAGCACGAACATCACCGGCGTGATCGTCACGTCGAGCAGCTGCTCCGGGACGTGCTTGACCTTGAGCATCCCGCGCCAGCCGAACGTGAGGGCGGCCGAGGCGGCGCTGGCGCGCGGCGGGCGCGGCGTCGCCGACAGCGCCTTGCGAAGCGCCGCTTCGTCGGCGACCGGCGCGGAGGGTGTCGTGGGGGCGGTGCTCATGCTGCCAGCTCCTCCTCGGTGACGTTCGCGTCCTCCTCGGCCGGGTGCCCCGTAAGCGCCAGGAACACCTCGTCGAGGCTGGGCTGCCCGAGCGAGAAGCCCGCCACGTGGACGCCCGCCCGGGTGACCTCCGCGATCGCCTCGGCAGCCCTGTCCGCGTCGGAGCAGGAGACCGACAGCGCCGCGGGATCGGGCTCGAGATGGACCTCGTCGAGGAGCTTCTCCAGCACGCGCGCGGCCTCGGGCCGCTGCTCCGGCTCGAGCAGCCGCACGTGCAGCGCGCCGGACCCGACCGACGCCTTGAGCTGGGCCGGCGTGCCCTCGGCGATCACCTTGCCGTGGTCGATCACGGCGATACCCTCGGCGAGCTGGTCGGCCTCCTCGAGGTACTGGGTGCAGAGCAGGATCGTGGTCCCCTCCGCGACGAGCGCGCGCACGATGTCCCAGACCTGGTTGCGCGAGCGCGGGTCGAGCCCGGTCGTCGGCTCGTCGAGGAACATCAGCTCCGGCGTGACGACGATGCTCGCGGCGATGTCGAGCCGGCGGCGCATGCCGCCGGAGTAGTGCTTGACGAGCTTGCCGGCCGCGTCCGCGACGCCGAACGCTTCGAGCAACTCGTCCGCGCGCGTCTTGGCGACGGTCCGCTTGAGGCCGAGCAGGCGGCCGAGCAGGATCAGGTTCTCGCGCCCGGTGAGGTCCTCGTCGACCGATGCGAGCTGCCCGGTCAGGGTGACGAGGCCGCGCACCTCGTCGGCTTCGCGCTCGATGTCGTGCCCGAGCACCCGCGCGGAGCCGGCGTCGGGCCGGATCAGCGTCGCGAGCATCCGGATCGTCGTCGTCTTGCCGGCGCCGTTCGGGCCGAGCACGCCGTAGACCGAGCCGCGCCGGACGGCTAGGTCGACGCCGTCGACGGCGCGCGTGTCGCCGAACGACTTGACGAGGCCGGTGGCCTCGATCGCAAGTGGGGAGTCTGTTGCCATCGCTGGTTGAGACTAGGCAAAGCGCCCGGACTCATCGCTACGGCTGGCTCGAATGTTTGGGCCGGAACTACGGAGCGCTGCGCGATGGAGCGATGTTCTGGTTGATGCGGAAGAGGTTCGCCGGGTCGTACTTGTCCTTGAGCGCGACGAGCCGGGCGTACTTCTCTTCGCCGAAGCCGGCGCGCACGTGCTCCGCGCCCTCGTCCTGCTCGAAGTTGAGGTAGACGCCTCCGGTCGCGAACGGCGCCATCGCCGCCGACGCCTCCCGCACCCAGGCGATCTCGCGCTCGCTCTCCGCCGGATCCTGCCACGCCGCGATCGGATGCCACATGTACGGGGCGTCGCGATGGCTGGCCGCCGTCGCGTCATCGGGCACGCGGCTGATCGCCCCGCCGTGGCGGAACAGGATCGACTGCGTCATCGGGCTGCCGACGCGTCCGCCGTGCTCGACGTACGCATCGATCGCGTCATCGGGAAGCGACGCCAGGTGCTCGCCGCGGTGGTAGTTCAGCCATCCCGTCGGCGAGAATGGGTCGACGATCGCCTGGAACGCCGTATAGGGGATGCGGTCGATCAGGTCGACCGCGGGCGGCCCTATCTCCTGCTTGAGCGGACGCAGCACCTCCTCGCCCTCGTCCGGGTCGCCCGCGTACATGGCGAGCATGGCGAGCACCGGCTTTCCCTGGAGGTCCGGCGGGACGAACGGCTCCGGCGGCGCGCGCAGGATGCCGAGCGCGGCGCAGACGGACTCCGGAGCGCTCTCGACCCAGTCGCGCCAGGCGCGCGCGAGTCCCGGGGCGCTCGCGAGCGGGTGGATGACGAGGCCGGCCATCACGATCGGCCCGAGCTCATGCAGCGCGAACTCGTACGAGGTCACGACGCCGAAGTTGCCCCCGCCTCCCCTCAGGCCCCAGAGCAGGTCGGCGTTCTCGCGCTCGCTCGCCGTCACGACGCGGCCGTCGGCGGTCACGACCTGCGCGGAGATCAGGTTGTCGCAGGCAAGGCCGTGCTTGGTCGAGATCCAGGCGTAGCCACCGCCGAGCGTGAAGCCGCCGACGCCGGTCGTGGTCATCCGGCCGCCCGGGGTCGCCAGTCCGAACAGCTGCGTCTCGCGGTCGAACTCGCCCCACAGGACGCCCGCGTTCGCGCGTGCGATCCGAGCGCTCGGATCGACGTGAACGCCCTTCATGCCGGAGAGGTCGATCAGGACTCCGTCGTCGCAGACCGCATTGCCCGCAACGTTGTGGCCGCCGCAGCGAACCGCCAGCGGCAGCTTCTTGTCACGCGCGAGCTTGACCGCATCGATCACGTCCGCGACGCCCGAGCAGCGTGCGATCAGCGCGGGGCGCTTGTCGATCATCGCGTTGTAGATCGAGCGTGCGCCGTCGTAGCCGTCATCGCCGGGACGGAACTGCTGACCAGAGAACGCCGCGTCGAGCTCGACACCGGCCGTTGCAGTCATCGCTGAGCCATCCATGATCTCTCCTAATCGTGCGGCGCCGGGCATCCGCGGCGCGGGGTCGAGCCGGGGTTGGAGCCGACCCTCTCACCGCGGTGTTGCCGAGTCAAGGCGGGGGTAGGTAGGTCGTAATGGATCCCGCGCCACGGCACCCGGTGCTCCGCTATCTCGCGGTCGTCCGAGCCGCGCGCGACTTCGGCCTCGATCCGGACGAGCTCGGCCGGCTCGCGCTCCGCTTCCCTCCGGCTGCCGGATCGGTGGACGATTTCGCCGGAGCTATTACGGCCGCGCTGCTTCGGGACGGCTGAGGAGCGAGCTCGGGCTGCGCGAGCGCCGCCGCGATCGCGCGGTAGGACTTGCGGTTCCAGGCCAGGCCGACGTGCGAGCCCGTGACCTCGACGTTGTCCGCGTAGTCGGCGAGGCACGACTCCCAGCGCACCATCCCGTCGCCGCGCGAGTAGATGCTCGTCAGCCGCACTTCGGCGGGGAACGCGCAGGCGTAGGCGGCCGTGAACCCGCACGCGCAGTCCTCGGTCAGGCAGCCACGCCGCCCCTGCACCGCGCGGGCGACCACGACCGCCGCGAGCGCGGGCGCCGCCACGTCGAACTGGCGCGTCAGCCCGGCGCCCATCGCGACGACGTGCGAGACGCGCTCGGGCATGCGGGCGCCGACCGCGCGGGCGAAAAAGCCGCCGCGCGAGTGGCCGAGCACGGCCACGCGCCCGCCCGAGCGCTCGGAGCACTCGACGACGCGCCGCTCGACGCGCGCGAGCGCCTTCTCGGCGCAGCCCGCGTTGACGATGAAGTTGCACGTCGCGGCGTCGTAGCCGGTGCGGCCGAGCCAGAAGCCGAGGTGCGCGAGCGTCCAGTCGCCGCCGCCGAACCCGGGCACCAGCACGACCGGGCGGCCGTCGCCGCGCGGCTCGCCGCCGCGCAGGAACAGCGGGTCGACGCACAGCCGCAGCAGCTCGGCCTGCCAGCGCATCTCGGCCACCGGCCTCCCCCACCAGCGGCCGGCTTCGCTCGCCATCGGTGCGATCCTACCTGCGCACGCAGATACGATCGCCGCATGAGCCGAGACGCGCAGGGACCGGGCGGGATCGAGGCATGAGCCGAGACCTCGACGGAGCGCTCGCGGCGCTGCGCGCGCTGCTCGGCGACCGGCTGTCGACGTCGCCGTCGGCGCTCGACCTGCACGGCCGCGACGAGTCGTCGTTCGCACCCGCGCCGCCCGACGCGGTCGCGTTCCCGCGCTCGACGGAGGAGGTGGCCGCGATCGTGCGCGCCTGCGCCGCCCATGCGGTGCCCATGATCCCGTTCGGCACCGGCTCGTCGCTCGAGGGCCACATCCTCGCCACCCACGGCGGCGTCTCGGTCGACACCAGCCTGATGGACCGGATCGTGCGCGTCGGCGTCGACGACCTCGACGCCACCGTGCAGGCCGGCGTGCGCCGCACGGTGCTGGAGAAGCGGCTCGGCGGCGAGGGCCTGTTCTTCTCCGTCGACCCCGGCGCCGACGCGTCGCTCGGCGGCATGGCGGCGACGAGCGCGTCCGGGACGAACACGGTGCGCTACGGGACGATGCGCGAGAACGTGCTCTCGCTGCAGGTCGTGCTCGCGGACGGCAGCGTGATCACGACCGGCAGGCGCGCGCGCAAGACCTCGGCCGGCTACGACCTCACGCACCTGTTCGTCGGCTCGGAGGGAACGCTCGGGATCATCACCGAGCTGACGCTGCGGCTGCGGCCGATCCCGGAGGCGATCTCGGCCGCGATCTGCTCGTTCGCCAGCACGCAGGCCGCCGTCGCGACGGCGATCGCGATCGTCCAGGCCGGCGTGCCGGTCGCGCGCTGCGAGTTGCTCGACGCCACGTCGATGCGCGCCGTCAACGCGCACGCGCAGCTCGAGCACGCCGAGGCGCCGACACTGTTCCTCGAGTTCCACGGCTCGCCCGGCGGCGTCGAGGAGGACGCGCGCTACGTCGAGGAGCTTGCGGGCGCGAACGGCGGCGGCGACTTCGAGTGGTCGGTGCGCACCGAGGACCGCAACCGGCTCTGGCGCGCTCGCCACAACGCGTACTTCGCCGCGCTCGGCCTGCGTCCCGGCTGCCGCGCGATCTCCACCGACGTATGCGTTCCGGTGTCCGAGCTGGCCGACACGATCGACGCGACGGTCGCAGACCTCGCGACGCTGCCGTTCCCGGCGCCGTTGCTCGGCCACGTCGCGGACGGCAACTTCCACGTGATCCTGCTGATCGACCCCGACGAGCCGGGCGACCGGCGCGCGGCCGAGGCGGTCTACGGGCGCATGGTCGAGCGCGCGATCGCGGCCGGCGGCACGTGCACCGGCGAGCACGGCGTCGGGCTCGGCAAGCGCCGCGCGCTGGCGAACGAGGCCGGCCCGGCGATCGAGGTGATGCGCGCGCTCAAGCGCACGCTCGACCCAGACGGGCTGCTCAACCCGGGCAAGGTGCTGCCCGACGAGGCGGCCGGAGCGGCGCCCGCCGCCGCGCCGGCTCAGCTGGCGAGCACGTAGCGTCCGGGCGCGGCGTCGAGGACCTTGTGGCGGCCCTTGCCGAGCCGCTTCGGCGCCGGCCGCTCGGCGCCCGAGCGCTCGCCCAGCCACTCGGCCCAGTCGGCCCACCAGCTGCCCTCGCGCTGCTCGGCGGCCGCGGCCCACTCGCGCGCCGACGCCGGGTTCTCGTCGGCGGCGGTGCGGTAGCGCGCCTTGGGGTTGCCCGGCGGGTTGACGAGCGCCGCCACATGGCCGGCGCTGGAGAGCACGAAGCGCGTATCGCCGCCGAGCAGCTGCGTGGTCGCGTAGCAGTTCTCCCACGGCGTGATGTGGTCGGCGACGCCGGCGACCACGTAGGCGTCGCACGTCACCCGGCCGAGGTCGATCGGCGTGCCGAGCAGGTCCATCGCGTCCGGCTCGGCGAGCGCGTTCGAGACCGCCATGTCGGCGAGGTCGCGCAGCAGGCCGGCCGCCATCCGCGTCGTGTCGCCGTTCCAGAACAGGATGTCGAACGCCGGCGGCGTGCGGCCGAGCAGGTAGTTGTTGGCGACGTAGCTCCAGATCAGGTCGTTCGGGCGCAGCCAGGCGAAGAACGCCTGCAACGCGGCGCCGTCGAGGTAGCCGCGGCGATCGACCGTGGCGACCGCGAGCTTGGCGATCTCCGGCCCCATGAACGCGCTCGCGGTGCCCGCGCGGTAGGAGTCGAGCACGGACACGCCGGTCATGATCGAGCCGATCTCCTCGAGCCGGCCGAGCGCGCCCGCGCGTGCGGCCAGCATGCTCACGAGCGCCCCGCCCGAGCAGTTGCCGGCAAGGTGCACGCGCCCGGCGCCGGTGATCGCGCGCACCGCCTCGATCGCCTCGAGCGCGCCGTCGGCGTACGTGTCGAGCCCCCAGCCGCGGTGCTCGGCCTCCGGGTTGCGCCACGACAGCGTGAACACCTGCTGGCCCTGGCGCACGAGGAACTCGATCATGCTGCGCTCCGGCGCGAGATCGACGAGGTAGTACTTGTTGACCATCGGCGGCACGATCAGCAGCGGCTGCTCGCGCACGGCCGGCGTCTGAGGCGCGTACTGGATCAGCTCGAACAGCTCGGTGCGCAGGACGACCGCGCCGGGCGTGGCCGCCACGTCGACGCCGACCTCGAAGCGCTCGGCATCGACGCTCGCGGGCAGGCGCGGCGACGAGGCCATGTCGCGCGCGAAGTTGCGCGCGCCGCGCACCAGGTTGGCGCCGCGCTCGTCGGCCGTCGCGCGCAGCGCGGCCGGGTTGGTCACGAGGTAGTTGGTCGGCGCCAGCGCATCGTGGACGTTCTCGAGCGCGAAGCGCACGCGGCGCTCGTCCTGCTCGTCGAGGCGCGCGTCCGCGAGCAGGCCGTCGAGCGTCTCGCCGGCGGCGAGATAGCCGCGCAGCAGGCGCGAGAAGAGCGGGTTCTCGTTCCACGCGGCGTCGCCGAAGCGGCGGTCGCCGCGCGCCGGCGCCGCTTGGCCGCGGCCGGCGGCAACGCGCACGAGCTCGGCCGACAGCCCGCCGACGCGTCTGGCGACGCGGTCGGGGCGGCGCGCCAGCTTCGCGCCGAAGGTCAGGCTCGCGCGGCCGGGGATGAAGCGCTCAGCGACGGCCATCAGACGGCCACCGGCTCGCGCGTCCCGAGCAGCCGCAGCGCGGCCTCGGCGGTCAGGCGCTTGAGGTCCTCGAGCGCGACGTCGGAGACCCACGCGACATGCGGGGTGAGGATCACGTTCGGGGCATCGAGCAGCGGGCTGCCGAGCGGCAGCGGCTCGATCTCGGTGACGTCGAGCGCCGCGCCGGCGACGCGCCCGGAGCGCAGCGCCTCGACGACCGCGTCCTCGTCGAGCAGGCCGCCGCGCCCGATGTTGATCACGAACGCCCCCGGCGGCAGCAAGGCAAGCTCGCGCGCGCCGATCATGTGCCGTGTTTCGCGCGTGAGCGGGACGTGCAGCGAGAGGATGTCCGCGCGCGCGAGCAGCTCGTCGAGCGCGAGCAGCTCGACGCCGGCGCCCGGCGACGCGTACGGGTCGTAGGCGACGACGTCGAGCCCGAACGCCCGCGCCTTCTCCGCCACGCGCCGGCCGATCCGCCCGAGCCCGACGAGCCCCAGCGTGCTCTGCGACAGCCTCCGGACCGACTGCGGCGCCGGGATCTCGGTGCCGCGCCGGACCGCGGCGTCGAACGCGGGCAGCTTGCGCGCGAGCGCCAGGAGCAGCGCAATCGCGTGGTTGGAGATCTCCTCGTGGCCGTACTCCGGGACGTTGCCGACGCCGATGCCGAGCTCCTGCGCCGCATCGACGTCGACGTTGTCGAGGCCGACCCCGTAGCGCACGACCGCACGGCAGCAGTCGAGCCGCTCGAGGTGGCCGCGGTCGAGCGCGACGATCGGGCCCGCGAGGATCGGGGCGGCGTCCCGTTCGACGGCGAGATCGAAGGCCTCCTCGACGGTCAGGCCGAGCTCCTGCGTGCCGACGACTTCGTGGCCGGCGGACTCAAGGACGCGGCGCTCGACGGCGCGGTCGCCGACGACGCCGTGATCGATGATGACGATCGTGCTCATGAGGACTGCTCCTTCTGCGCGGCTAGGCCGGCGTGGGTCGTGCGCAGCTCGCGCTTGAGGATCTTTCCGCTCGGATTCTTGGGCAGCTCGCCGGCGACGACCACGTAGCGCGGGGTCTTGAACCCCGCGAGGCGCTCGCGGCAGAACGCCGTCACGTCGCCGGCCGCCAGCTCGTGGCCGGCGCGCGGGACGACGACGGCCGCGACCGCCTCGATCCAGCGCGGGTGCGGGATGCCGAAGACGGCCGCCTCCGCGACGGCGGGGTGCGCGTGGATGACCTCCTCGACCTCGCGCGAGGCGACGTTCTCGCCGCCCGATTTGATCATGTCCTTCTTGCGGTCGACGACGTACAGGTAGCCCTCGTCGTCGAGGATCCCGAGGTCGCCGGTGTGCAGCCAGCCGTCGCGGAACGTCTCGGCCGTCTTGTCAGCGTCGTCCCAGTAGCCGAGCATCGCCTGCGGGGAGCGGTGCACGATCTCGCCGACCGCGCCGGCGGGCACCGGGCGGCCGTCGTCGCCGACGACGATCGTCTCGACGTTCAGCGCAGGGCGCCCGGCCGAGCCGGCCTTGCGGACCTGGTCGTCGGGCCCGAGCACGGTCGCCAGCGGCGCCATCTCGGTCTGCCCGTAGAAGTTGAACAGCCGCACGCCGGGCAGCCGCTCGCCGAGCTCGGCGAGCACCTCGACCGGCATGATCGACGCACCGTAGTAGCCCTTGCGCAGCGACGACAGGTCGCGCCGGTCGAAGTCCGGGTGGCCCAGTAGCGCGATCCAGACCGTCGGCGGGCAGAACAGCTTCGTCGCGCGCTCCGCCTCGACCGCGGCGAGCATCGCGGCCGGATCCGCCTTCGGCAGCAGCACGTTTACCGCGCCGAGGTGGATGCTCGGCGTGAAGAAGCAGTGCAGCTGCGCCGAGTGGAACAGCGGCAGCGCATGGACCTCGACGTCGTCCGGCGTCATCTCGCCGTCGACGAAGCAGCTCACGTGCTGCGCGATCAGGCTGCGGCTGGTGAGGATCGTGCCCTTCGGGCGCGACTCGGTGCCGCTCGTGTAGAGCAGCTCGACCGGGTCGTCGTCGGT
>Ga0126306_10000052_pt1 | contig 31856 bp, 27 predicted proteins | sample Plot27_FD_92592 | JGI IMG/M metagenome (GOLD analysis project Ga0126306, IMG submission 92592) | Serpentine soil microbial communities from UC McLaughlin Reserve, CA, USA - Plot27 | ecosystem: Environmental > Terrestrial > Soil > Grasslands | place: USA: UC McLaughlin Reserve, Lake County... | reverse complement strand
GATTCCAGGTCGTCGAGCTTCATGCCGCGCACGGATACCTGCTTGCGCAGTTCCTGTCGCCGTTCGCCAACCGCCGGCCCGGCGCCGAGACCGTGGCGGGCCGCGTGGGACTGCTCAAGCGCATCGTCGAGGGCATCCGCAAGGCGATCCCGGAGGCGGTCGTCGGCGTGCGCCTCTCCACGGAGGGCGGCGAGGAGGCCGGCTTCACGGTGGACGGGCTGTGCGAGCTGCTCCCGCACGTCAGCCCGCTCGTGGACTACGTCAACGTGACGGTGGGGGTCCGGACCACCTACGTCAAGGACATGGGGACGCCGGACCCGCCGCTCCTCCCCGAGATCGCCCGCGTGCGCGCCAGCGTCGACAGGCCGCTGCTGATCGCGCAGCAGTTCCGGCGCGGGAGCGACATGGCGGGCGCGCTCGACGCGGGCGCCGACCTCGTCGGCGTCGCCCGCCCGCTCATCGCCGATCCGGACATGCCGACCAAGATCCTCGAGGGCCGCGAGGAGTCTATCCGTCCTTGCGTGTCCTGCAACGAGGACTGTCGCGCGTTCGATCCGGTGCTCCTGTGCTCGGTCAACCCGGACCTCGGCCCGCACAGCGGCGAGCCCCGGCCGGCCGCGCCGCTCGTCGTCCAGCGCGCCGCGGCACCGGGTGGCGGCCCGGTCGCGATCGTCGGGGCCGGGCCGGCCGGCCTGGAGTGCGCGCTGCGCCTCGCGGGTGAACAGGAGGTCGTCCTCTTCGACGAACGCCACGCGATCGGCGGCGAGCTCGCCGTGGCGACCGCCGCGCCCAACAGGCCCGGCTGGGGATGGCTGCTCGATTTCTACCGCGCGGAGCTCGCCGCCGCGGATGGCGTCGAGCTGCGGCTCGGCGTGCGCGCTGACGTCGAAGCGCTCGCCGGCTTCGACGACGTCGTGCTCGCGGTCGGCAGCACCGAGGTCCTGCCCGACGTCGCCGCCGGCGCGCGGGCGCTCAGCGCATCCGCCGCCATCGCGGGCGGACCCGAGCGGCTGGCCGGCGGCGAGCACCTCCTGGTCGTCGACGACGGCTTCGGCTGGTGGTACTTCGCCAGCGCGGTCGAGCTCGGCGCGGCCGCTGGCTTCGCGTCCATCACCGCCGTGACGCCGGCGGCCGCATTCGGCGCCGGCCTGCCGCCTGAGGGGCGGGTCCAGCTGATCGCTCGCCTCGGCGGCGCGCCGGTCGAGGCGCGTACGTTCACGGCCCTCGACGCGCTGCGCGGTGACCGCGCGACGCTGCGCAACGTCCTTTCGTCCGCAACCCAGGAGGTCGCCGCCGACGCGGTGATCGTCGTGGGAGAGCGTCGCGTGCGCGACTGGAGTGAGTTGGTCCCCGCGGGCGCGACCGTGCAGGTCATCGGCGATGCGCTCGTCCCGAGGCGCGTCGCCCATGCCGTGGCGGAGGGGCGAGCCGCGGCCGAGGCGATCCGCGTCGGCCGGGCGGTCGCCGCCGTCGCCTGATCGTCTTATCGGGAGGCGGCGAGCGCGCCGGCGGCCAGCGCGCCGTCGAGGCTCACTGGCGGCAGCACGCATGGGTGGTCGAGCCAGACCTCGACGCTGTCGCCGGTCCGGCCGCCCGATCCCTCGAGGACGAGCTCGACGAGGATCGCGGCGACCTGCTCAGGCCGCATGAGGTTGCGCGGCGCCGGCGCGCCCTTGCCCTCCAGGTGCCTGCGGATCATCGGCGTGTCAGTCGCCCCCATCCCGAAGGAGTTGACCCGGACGCCGTGCTCGGCAAGTGCCGCCGCCCAGACGTGAGTAAGCCCCTTGACCGCCCACTTCGAGGAGTCGTAGACGTCGAACCTCGGCCCGCCGACCGGCGGCCGACGGGTCGCCGCCCACCGGCACTGCGGCGCGTCGGCGTGGTCGACCGCCTCCGGGTAGCCGCAGGTGTGGATGTGGTCCGTGGTGATGTTGACGATGTCGCCGCCCTGCTTGACGATGTGCGGGATGGCCGCGCGCCCGACGAGGTACGCGCCCCGGTAGTTGACGTCCGCGACGAAGTGGAAATCGTCGATCGCACGCCGCCAGCCGTCGGTCGCCGGGAACGTCTGGAGGTACGCGGCGGCGTTGTTGACCAGGAGGTCGATGCCGCCCAGGTGGGTGGCGGCGTTCTCGACGAAGGCGTGGATGGCGTCCGCGTCGCGCAGGTCCGCGACCTGCCCGTATCCGGAGACGCCGCGCGACTCGACCTCCCGGGCGACGTCGTCTGCGCCGGGCAGGACGTCGCAGACGGCGACGGCGGCACCCGCGTCGGCGAGCGCGAGGGCGAATGCGCGACCGAGACCGTCCGCGGCGCCGGTGACGACGGCGCGCCGGCCGTCCAGCGGCCGTCGACCGGCGGTCATGAGGTCTCCTTCGTGATGCTCCAGCCGCCGTCGACCACGAGGTCGGCGCCGGTGACGTACGAAGCGTCGCGCGAGGCCAGGAACGCGACGGCCGCCGCCACCTCCTCCGGCTCGCCGAGCCGCTTCGCTGCCGTGCCGGCGCTGCTCGCGCCCCGGCGTGCCTCCGATGCCGCGCGCCACGGCGGCGTCAGGATGGCTCCGACCACGACCGTGTTGACCCGGACCTCGGGGCCGTACTCGACCGCAAGCTGGCGGGCCATCCCGGAAAGCCCGGCCTTGGCGGCAGCGTATGCCGGGCGTCCGGGCCGACCGATCACCGCGTTGACCGAGGACGTGATGACGATGGAGCCCCTCGCCTCCGCCAGCAGGTCGACGAAGAGCTTCGTCCCGAGGAACGACGCCTTGAGGTTGACGGCCAGCATGCGGTCCCAGTCCTCCTCGGCGAGTTCGTGCGCAGCTGCGGCGATCTGGATGAAGGCATTGCTGTGCAACACGTCGAGGCGGCCCCAGCCCTGGACGACCGCCTCGCGCAGCACCTGCCAGTCCTCGCTGCGAGCGACGTCGCAGCGGACGAACGCTGCGCGATCGTCACCGATGCTCTCCGCGACGCCGCGGCCCTGCGCCTCATCGACGTCGGCGACGACCACGGTCGCCCCCTCGGCGGCCAGACGGCGAGCGCTCGCCTCGCCGATACCGGAAGCTCCGCCGGTCACTACCGCGACCTGCCCGTCGAACCGCCGGCAGCTCACGGACGTGATCGCGTCGGCCATGCCGTCATGATAACGTGAAGTCGATTCAATTCGACAGATGCCCACGGCTCGGCGCAAATTTGGCACTGGTTCGAACCGAAGTCAGTCAAATAAAAGGTAGGGCGCCGCGAGTTCGAGCGGCGCTGAAAGCGAGGGCGGGCGTGGGACATCTCGAGAGCCGGGTGGCGGAGGAGAGGAAGGTCATGGACACGCAGACGGCAGGAACGACCGCAGCGACACATCGCATCCACCCGCTTCACCCGCTACCGCAGTCTCCCCAGGAGCTGACCCCCGAGTGGCTGACTGCGGCCCTTCGCGCAGGCGAGCTCGACGTTGAGGTCGCGAGCCTGGAGACGGAGCCGTTCGCGGAGGGCGCGGGGATGCTGAGCCTGCTGGTCCGCGTCAGGCCGCAGTACCGCTTCGGCGAGGGACCCGAGACCGTCATCATCAAGATGCCGGCACCGGTGGAGGCGAACCGGCAGACGGCGATCAACTTCCAGAACTACCGCCGCGAAGTCCTCTTCTACCGGGACCTGGCGAACCGGACGCCGGCCCGCATGCCGATCGTCCACTACGCGGACATCATCGGGACCGAGCAGTTCGTCCTCGTGATGGAGGACCTCGCCGGCTACGAGCTCGGCGACCAGGTCATCGGCGCCACGCTGGAGCAGGCACGGCTCGCGATGACCGCGATGGCCGAGCTGCACGCACCCTTCTGGAACCGGGTGGACGACCCGGAGTTCGACTTCATCCCCTACCACTATCCGTCGTACCACTCCGAGGGCCTGCACCAAGGGTCCATCGCGGTCTGGGACAACATGGTCGCGCTCGCCGGCGACGCGCTGCCCGAAGAGATGGCGGACCTGAAGGGCCGCTTCCTCGCGGCCATCCCGAGACTGCAGGAGTGGATCACCGCGCCGCCGCGGACGATCGCCCAGGGCGACTTTCGGATGGACAACCTGTTCTTCGGCCACTCGCCCGGCCAGGCGCCGATCGCGATCTGCGACTGGCAGGCGCCGCTGCGCTGCAAGGGCGCGCACGACCTCGCCTACTTCCTCAGCCAGAGCGTGCCGATCGAGGACCGGCGCAGGCACGAGCGCGAGCTGGTCCGCCTTTGGCACGCCGGCCTGGTCGAGGGTGGCGTCACCCACTACAGCGCGGAGCAGGCATGGGAGGACTACCGTCGCGCCGTGCTCGTTCTGTGGACCTACGTCACGGTCATCGCCGGCATCCTGGATCCGAGCAACGATCGCGGCCTGGCCTGGATCGTCGAGATGATCCGGCGGGCCTCGGCCACGATCCTCGATCTCGGCGGGATCGACCTCCTCGCCGAGTTCGAGTGAGCGTCGCGTCCGGTCTCGTGCCGGCTGGCTACGGCCAGCCGGCACCGGGCACGTCGACCTCGATGGCCTCGACGCGGCCGTCGCGAGCCTGCGCCGGCGGGCCACCCAAGACGAGCTGGTCGTTGCCCGGGGCGTCGCGCGGCGGTGCCAGCACGAGGAACAGCGTGCGCCGGTCCGCCCCGCCGAGCACGCAGGCGATGCACTCCGAGGGCGCGGTGTCGATGATGTGCGTGACCTGGCCGCCGTCCAGCACCCGCACGGCGCAGTGGTGGTGGGAGTCGGCCATCCAGACGGCGCCCTCCGCATCCATGCAGATCCCGTCGGGATTGTCGCGCCTGGCCGGCAGGTCGGCGAACACCCGCTCCCCCTGGAGCGACCCGTCGTCGGCGATCGCGTAGGCCGTCAGCCGGCCCATGTGACTCTGGGCCACTACCAACCTGAGCCCGTCGCTCGAGATGGCGCAGCCGTTGGGGAACATGAGGGTCCCCGGCTGCGTGCGGACGTCGCCCTCCGGCGTCACGAGCACCAGGCTCGTCGACGTTCGGACCGGCACCGCCTGCCCGCGGTAGCCGTACGGATAGCCCGTGTTCCCCACGTACGCGTTGCCGCGGCCGTCGACCACCATGTCGTTGGCGTTGCCGGGGCAGACCGAGCTGAGGTCGGCGTGCTCGGCGAGACCATCGCGATCCAGACGCAGCAGCCTGCGGTCGAGCATCGAGACGACGAGCAGGCGGCCGTCCGGCAGCCACCCGAGGCCGGACGGGTGGTTGTCGACCTGGCAGATCTCCTCCGAGGTCCCGTCGAGACCGACGGCGACCACGCGCTTGCCGAAGATGTCGGACAGCCAGAGGCGACCGTCGTGCCAGCGCGGGCTCTCCCCGAAGGCGAGGTCGGAGTAGACGACCTCGCGGCTCACGTCTCGAGCAGCTGCGCCCGCAGCGAGTCGAGGGCAGCGGCCGGCACGCCGGCGGGACCGGTGAGATAGCCGGCGATGCTTCCGTGCTCGGCGCGAAGGCCGGTGAGCGTCGCGGCCATGACCGCGGGCGATGCGCCGAAGTACGGCTCCACCTTCGCGAAGTCGATGCCAGCCGCGACGAGCCGGGGCTTCGCCTCCGCGATCTTCGCCGCCGAGTAGTACTCCGCCGTCAGCTCGAAGTCGGCGAGGATGGTGTCGTTGTCGACGCCGAGCGCCGCGAGGATCAGCGCGGAGGCCACGCCGGTGCGGTCTTTGCCGGCCGTGCAGTGCACGATCATCGGGAGGGCGGCGGGGTCGGCCGCGTGCGTGACGACGGCGCCGAAGGAGTCGGCATGGACCCTGAGGACAGTCAGGTAGACGTCGGCCATCATGGTCACGCTGACCTCCGGGATCTCACCCCGCATCATGCGTTCGGACATGCCCCGGGTCTCCGCGGCGAGCCCTCCGATCGGCAGCTGCTCGATCCTTACCTCGGGATGTCCCTGCATGCGACTCGGTGCGCTCGCGCGCTCCATGTCGTGGCGCAGGTCGCAGACGAGGCGTACGCCAAGCTCCTCGAGGACCTCGATGTCGGCCGGCGTCAGGCTCTCGAGGCTGTCCGACCGGTAGACGCGATCCCAGCGGACGCGGCGGCCGTCGACCGCGCGGTAGCCGCCGAGATCCCGGAAGTTCACCGGCCCCTCCAGCGGAAGCCGCCGTTCAGCGGCGACGACCGCACTGCCGTCCGGCGCCTCGAGGCGCGCGTAGTGCCGTCGCGGGCTGCCGGCGAGTCCCACGATGCGGGCGGTGCCGGAGGCGTCCGCGCTCAGCTCGAGCGGGCCGAGGTCGTCGGGAGAGGGGCCGACGGTGATCGTGACGGCCTCGGGGCCCGACCACGTGACGACGAGGTCCCTGCCGTCGCGCTGGATGTCTGCCGTGCTGATCATCGATGGTGGACAGGCTTGGAGCGAGACCCTATCATTTGAACCAACCTCATGTCAGCTGAAACCGAGACGGGTGATCGCGAGGCCGCGATCGGCCACGACGTGGCGACCGGCCCCTCCTCCCCAGAGGAGGCGGAGGCCCGGGGTGAGGCCCCGGGGCTCCGCGAGCACCGCTATGTGCCGCCGCAGGGCGCCACGCAGTTGCTGCTGGTGCGCCACGGCGAGTCCACGCCGGTCGATGCCGACGAGTCGTTCGCTATGCGCGACGGTCAGGGCGATCCCGACCTCGGCGAGGACGGACGCTCGCAGGCGCATACGATCTCCCAGCGCCTGGCCGGTGAGCCGCTCGATGCGATCTACGTGTCCAGCCTCAGGCGGACGCAGCAGACGGCCGCGCCGCTGCTGCGGCGAATCGGAAAGCAGCCCATCGTCGAGCCCGATCTGCGGGAGGCCCACCTCGGGGAGTGGGAGGGTCACGTGTGGCGCATCCGCATCGCCGAGCGCCATCCCATGGCAGTGCAGATGATCGACGAGCAGCGCTGGGATGTCATCTCCGGGTCGGAGCCGATCGACGAGTTCGCCGATCGGGTCGTGCGCGTCCTCAACGCGATCGCCCGGCGCCACGCAGGGCGAGCGGTCGCCGTCTTCACGCACGCGGGCGTCATCGGCGCGGCGATGGCGCACGCCTGCAACTCCAGTCCCTATCCGTTCAATGCGGCCGACAATGCCTCGATCTCCCAGGTGGTCATCTTCGACGGGCGGTGGAGGATCAAGCGCTTCAACGACACGGCACATCTCATGCCGCTGGTGGCCGTCTCGTGACCGGCGATGAACTTCAGGAGGTCATCGACTTCCACCGGGTGAGCCAGGTCCTCTACCGCTACGCGTCGCTGGTCGACCAGAAGGACTGGGCCGCACTGCGGACGCTGTTCGTCGACGATGCGACGGCGAAGTACGGCGAGTACCCGGCGCTGGAAGGCGCCGACGAGATCGTCGCGTTCATCGCGCGGGCCAGCCGGGACCGGCCGTGGCTGCACCACCTGCTGTCCGTCTATCACGTCGACGTCTTCGGTGACGAGGCCACGGCGCTGACCTACCACACCTCTCACCAGATCGAAGCCGGCGACGACAGCGTTGTCGGCATCATCGTCGCCCGGTACGAGGACCGGCTGCGCCTCGTCCACGGCGCCTGGAAGATCGCTCGCAAGGAGATGCACATCGGCTGGCGGGAGAAGCGCTCCCGCAGCTGACTCGGGTCTCGGCGCCGCCTGAGGTGGCGTCAACCCAACCGCGTCGTGACCCGCACGATGGTCTTGCCGGTCGTGTCTCCGGAGAGCAGGCGGACGAGCGCCTCCGGGGCGTGCTCGAGGCCGTCGACGATGGTCTCCCGGTAGTGCAGGCGACCCTCGGCGAGCCAGGCCCCCACCTCACGCGTCACGTCCGCGAAGCGGTGCAGGTAGCTGCTGCCGCGGAATCCGCGCAGCGTGAGGTCGTTCGAGACGGCCTGGAAGAGGTTGCTGGGCCCGGGCTGGGGCTCTGTGGTCTGATACTGCGAGACCGCGCCGCACAGGGCGACGCGCCCCCACCGCCGGAGCGTGGCCAGCGCCGCCTCGAGGTGGTCGCCGGCGACGTTGTCGAAGTACACGTCGATCCCCTCGGGCGCCGCCTCGCGGAGGTGCTCGGCGATGGACCCCTCGTGGTAGTTGAAGGCGGCGTCGAGGCCGAGGTCGTCGAGCAGGTAGCGCACCTTGTCAGCGGAGCCGGCGCTGCCGATCACGAAGTGACCGCGCAGCTTGGCGATCTGGGCGGCAATGCTTCCCACCGCTCCCGCCGCCGCCGACACCCAGACGACATCCCCTTCCCGCAGGCCCGCGGCGTCGATCAGTCCGGCGTATGCGGTCAGGCCCATGCCGCCGAGCGGTCCGAGGTACTTCTCCGGCGGGGCAGAGTCGGTGTCGATGCGGGAAAGCGTCCCGAGCCCCGAGAGCGCCGGGACGCCAGCCGCCACGACGGAGTAATCGCGCCAGCCCGACGCATGCCAGACGGCGTCGCCCGGGGCGAAGCCGTCGGCACGGGACTCGACGACCTCACCGACGGTCATGATTCCGTCCATCGCAGCATTCAGCGGGAAGGAGTTGAAGTAGCCCGCGGGCCCGCTCTCGCGAAGGCGCAGCCGCATCCCGGCGTCCACCGAGGTGAACGTGTTCCTTACGAGGACTTCGCCGTCGCCGGGCTCGCGCACCTCCATCTCGGCGACACGGAAGTGCGAGGGCTGCACGTCTCCCTCCGGGTACTCGACGAGATGGACCTCACGCCCCGGGCGACCCACGCTGCCTCCGTCCGCTAGCTAGCCTGAATCCACTTCGGTATATGCCCCATAGCGGCAGGCCTCCGTCTACGGGCTCCGTCGTTCCGGTCACCGCGCTGCGTCCCCGGATCGTCGCGCGCTTGCCTTGGGATGGCCAGGCAGTATAGTTGAAGTCAGTTCATATCGCGAATCGGAGTCACATGCCCGAACATCCTCTTCGCCCGCGTGCCAGCGATGATGCGGCGACCTTTTGGTGCGCTGATCGCGGCGGACGCCCGACCACGCACCGCGCCGCGTGAATCCACACCAGGAGGCTAGAGCGATGAGCACCGAGTTCTGGCGCATGGGGGCCACGCCGGTCCCGTGCAGCGACATCGGCCGCTTCGCGCGCGACATGGAGGACAGCGGCTGGGACGGACTGGCCGTGGGCGAGGCGCACGGTCTCCTCCCCGACCCCTACCTGGCCCTCGCGCTCGCGGCGTCGGCCACGACGACGCTGAAGGTCGGCACCGCGGTCGCAGTGCCGTTGCGTCATCCGCTGCTGGCGGCCGACGCGATGGCGACGTTGCAAGGGATCGCCAGTGGTCGCGCGAGCTTCTCGATCGGTCGCGGCGACGGCGCCATGAAGGTTCTGCAGCGCAGCGCGATGCCCGTACGCCGCTTCGATGCATACCTGGAGCAGCTGCAGGGTTTCCTGCGCGGCGACGACGTCGAGATGGACGGGACGGTCGCGTCGATGGCGCGCCTGGGAACGATCGACCCGTGCCTGAACAGGACCAAGCCGCCCGTGAACGTGGCGGCCACTGGCCCGCGCGTGATCGAGGTCGCTGCCCGCAGGGCCGAGGGCGTGAGCTTCGCCGTGGGCGCCGATCCGGAGCGCCTCCGGCAGTCGATCGACGTGGCTCTCGAGGCTTGCCGAGCGCACGGGCGGGACCCCGACACGCTGACGCTCGGCTGCTACGTGCAGGTCGCCGTGTGCGACGACGGCGATCGGGCCCGCGCGCGTGACGCGATCCGCGGACTCATCATGACCCACTCGCGGTTCTCCGGCTTCGAGGGCAGCGCGCTGGCGGAGGTCGCGGGCGACGACGAACGCCCGATCCAGCGGTCACTCGACGCCATGGAGGGCGTCTTGCGCTCGAGCCGCGGCGGTACCGGCCGCACGGCCGGCGGCGCCCCCGGCGAGCTCGAGTTCTACCCGCGCGACGCGGTCGACGACGCCTTCATCGACCGCTTCGGCATCGTGGGCAGCGCCGGCTACTGCGCGCAGCGCCTCCAGGAGATCCTCGACCTCGGCATCTCGCGTGTCTACGTCGGGACGCGCGGCGTCGGCATCGACCTCGAGGAGCGCAACACGGAGCGGATCGGGCGCGAGGTCCTGCCGCTCCTGAACCGGGTCGCAGCCTGAACGCCCGGCTCGCCGCGATCTGGCCGCGGTAGCCGCGGCAGCGCCAGCGCGCACGCCACGGCGCCGGCGGTGACGCACGCCGCGACGGCGAAGGCCACGACGTAAGCGTGCTCCGAAGGGAACACGGAGCCGGTGCTGCCGGCGAGGATCGCCGCCGAGAGGGCGGAACCGAGCGCCATTCCGATCGTGCGCATGACCATGTTGATGCCGGTTGCGATCCCCACGTCGTGGCCGGGCACCGCGGCGACGACGAGATTCGCCATGGCGGTGAGCGCCAGGGCCTGACCGAGGCCGAGCACGGCGCCGGCGACGAGCAGCGAGGCCGGGCTGTTGTGGACAGCAGCGATCAGCGCGATCGTCGCCGTGTTGATGCCCGCGCCGCCCAACAGGGTCGCGCGAGAGCCGACGCGGCCGCAGAGGCTCCCGGCCCACGAGCCGGAGACGATCTGAACGGCACCGTGCGGGATGAGCAGGGCGCCGGCGGCGGCGACCGACATGCCGAAGCCGTACCCTGTGGATGTCGGCGCCTGCGCGATCGGCGCCAGCGGGACGTACGCCATGAAGATGCCGCAGCCGACGCAGAGCGCGGCGACGTTCGTCAACGCGACAGTTGGCCCGCGCAGCATCCGGAGGTCGACGAGCGGCGCCAGCCGGCGGCTCTCGATCGTCACCCACCAGCCGGACAGCCCGGCAGCGGCGGCCAGGAGTGCGAGAGCGGTGCTCGAGGTCCAGCCGAGCTGCTGCCCCTGCGTCAGGAGGATGAGGAGCGCCGCCAGCGCGGCCGCGAGCACGGCGGCGCCGGACCAGTCGATCGCTGTGCGGGACCGGCCGGCGAGCTCGGGCAGGAGCCGGCCGGCCCCCAGGGCCGGCACCGCCCCCAGCATGCCCGCCCAGAAGATCGCCGATGGACCGGCATGGTCCACGATGATTCCGGCGACGGCCGGGCCGAGCGCCGCCCCGACCCCGAGGCTCACCGACAGGCTCCCGATGGCCCGCATGCGAGTGGCAGCCGGGAACGTGTCGCGGATGATCCCGTAGGCCAGGGGGAACACGCCGCCGGCGACCCCCTGCAGCACCCTTCCGGCGACCAGCACCGCGAGCGAGTCCCCGAGGGCGCAGATCACCGAGCCGGCGCAGAACACCAGCATCACCCACGTGAGCATGCGTCCGCGGCCTAGGACGTCGCCCAGCCTCCCGATCAGCGGCGTCGCGACGGAGGCCGCGACGAGGTAGGCGGTCAGCAGCCACGACACCGCCAGGGGACTGGCGCCGAGCGACCGCACGAGGGCGGGCATCGCAGGCAGGATCAGCGTCTGCGACAGGGCGTACGTGACCCCTGCGCCGAGTAGCAGGGCCAGAACGGCGGTCCTGTTCGGAACGGCGCCAGCTTCACGGCTATGCGCTGAACTGAGTTCGATTCAAAGATAGTACCCCGCCAGGCCTCCACGGACCACGGCGCGGTGGCGGAGGCGGCGTTGGCCGCTGAAAGGCGCGAAGCCGGCGGCGCGATCGCCGACCGGCGCGTCTCCCTGGCAAGTCGGCGTGGCACCCGGGTGCTTCGCCGCCGGCCGCGTCCGTTGGTGAGTCGGCGCTCCGGCTGTCAAGATCCCGTCGCGATCGCCACTCGATCCAGCGTCTACCAAAGAAGGGGGAGCAGGTGCCGGGAGAACTCGAGGGCAAGGTGGTCGTCGTCACAGGAGCGGGGTCCGGCATCGGAGAGGCCTGCGCGCGGCGGATCGCGCGCGGCGGCGGCCGCGTCGCCGTGGTCGACATCGACGGAGCGGCGGCTCGGAACGTGGCCGCGGAGATCTCCGAGAGCGGCGCGGAAGCCCAGGGAATCGAGGCCGACGTGGCGGACGAGAACTCGGTTGCGGAGATGGTGCAGGCCGTTGTCGACGGCTTCGGAAGGCTCGACGGCGCCGTCAACAACGCCGGGGTGTCGGGTCGGTACTTCGCCACGGCGGATTACCCGCTGGAGGACTGGCGCCGCGTGATGCGCGTCAACCTCGACGGCGTGTTCCTCTGCGTTCGGGAGGAAGTGCGGGCGATGCGCCGCAACGGCGGAGGCGCCATCGTGAACATGGCATCCGTACTGGCGGCGGCGGGCTACCCGGATCAGATCGCCTATGTCAGCTCGAAGCACGCGGTCGTCGGCCTGACCCGCGTCGCCGCGCTCGACCATGCCGCCGACGGGATCAGGGTAAACGCCGTGGGTCCCGGCTTCATCCTCACCCCGATGGCCGAGGCCGCGATGACCGCGGAGGCGATCGCGGCGGTCGCGCCCATGCACGCGCTCGGGCGCTGGGGCAGGCCGGAGGAGGTGGCGGAGATCACCGCCTGGCTGCTCAGCGACGCCGCCAGCTTCGCCACGGCCACGTTCTACCCGCTCGACGGCGGACTCCTCGCCCGGTGACAGCCGGCGCCGGCCCGCGCCGGCGCTGCCGATCACGCCCGGGGCGTCAGTTTCCGCAGCCCGCTCGACCGGCCCAGCGTGGCGCGAGGCGGCCGATCAACTCTTGCGCGGAGGACAGGCCAGGAGCGAGGCGGCCACCAGGCGCCGCTGCGAGTCCCGCAGCCGGAGCCTGTCGGGCGGAGCCGGGGGCACCGGCCTCGGAGGAAGGATCTCGCGAACGAGCGGAAATCTGAACTCACGATTCATATCGAGCCTCGCAATCAATAGGTGAGGACCCGACCCTACCACCAAACTGAACTCAGTTCAAGGCCCTATTGCGCTGAAGCGGCACCCTCCGTAGCCAGGCGCACGGCGTCCGCGAGCGATTTCATGCCGCCGTGGGCGGCCTGCCCCCCGTCCACCGAGATCTCCGCGCCGCTGATCCAGCTGGATTCCTCGGAGATGAGGAACACGACCAGCGGCGCGACGTCCTCGGCCGTGCCTCGGCGGCCGAGCGGGATCTCGTCGACAACGAGACGTGTGAACGCCTCTGGAGCGTCGGCGGCCATCGGGGTGACGATGACGCCGGGAAAGATGGTGTTGACGCGGATGCCGAAGCGTCCGAGCTCCATGCTGGCCACGCGCGAGATGCCCCTGAGGCCCCACTTGCTCGCGGTGTAGGCGGGCGGGTAGTGGCCGGTGAGGGCGGCGATCGACGCGACGTTGACGATCGACCCGCCCTCGGTCATCAGCGGTGACAACGTCTGGATGCCGAGCAACGGCCCGGTCAGGTTGATCGCGAGAACGCGGTTGAGGTCGGCCACGGTGACCTCTCCCAGCCGCTGACGGTGGGTGACCGCAGCGTTGTTGACGAGGCCGTCCAGAGCGCCGAACTCCTGCTTGAGCCAGTCGCGGAGCTCGGCCCACTGCTCCTCGCCCGACACGTCAAGCGTGCGGTAAGTCGCTCCCTCGATCGGCTCGAGCGGAGCCTTTACGTCGACGCCGATCACGGTCGCACCTTCGAGCGCGAGCGCGACCGCTTCGGCGGCCCCCTGTCCCTGAGCGGCTCCGGTGACGACCACGACCTTGCCCGCGGCGCGACCGTCGGCGTCCTCGCGTGGGCGTGTCATGCCTGCCTCCGCTCGACTCACGCGACACGCGACGGCTGCGCCAGGGCCGTTGCGGCAGCTTCGAGTCCGAAGACGAGCGCCGTGGCGAGGCCCCCGACGTACGCGCGATAGAACACGCCCCCGGCATCGGCGCCGGCCGCCAGCAGGCCTCGGATCGGCGCGCCGTCTGAATCGAGCACCCGCGCGTGCTCGTCGATCGTAAGCCCGCTGTACGTGTACGTGATCGCCGGGATGACCTCGATGGCGTAGTACGGCGGGTCGACGAGTGGCTCGGCGTCGCGCTTGCGCGCCGGCGAAGGCCTGCCGCTCTTGCACTGCTCGTTGAACTCCTCGAGCGTGTCGCGCACCACCTGCCCGGGGTAGCCCCACTCCTCCGGGAGCGCGTCGAGCTCGTCGATCGATTCCGCAACCGCCGTCCGGGCCCCACGCTCGGAGGCGAGCTTGAACCTATCGAGCGGCGGGACGCCCTCGACGTACGGCGTCATCATCCACTGGTCGTGGACGCGCTGGTCGGTGACCATCAGCGCTCGCGCGTCGGGCTGTTCCAGCACCTCGAGCGCGTTGATGTGGTCGCCGATTGTCTCGTCGCAGAACCGGCGTCCGGCGACGTTGACGATGATGCCGTGCTCCCCGTGGTAGAAGGTCAGGTCGGTGAACTCGTACGGGTTCGTGTACTCGACCCGCGACGGGATCAGGTGGCCGTAGAATCCGGCGTTCGCCGGCCCGAACGCCGCGCCGGCCGACTGACCCAGCCGGAGACCGTCTCCGGTGCTGTAGACGTTCGCCCGCAGTGGCAGGTCCCGGGACAGCGGATGGATGTGCTTCGCGCGCAGCTCGGGATCGCCGCCGAACCCGCCCGTGGCGAGGAGCGTCGAGCGCGCACGGATGACGCGCTCGTCCCCGGCGGCGGTCCGGATGACGGCGCCCGCGACTGCTCCGTCCTCGAGCAGGAGCCGTTGCGTCGTCGAGCTGACCAACACCTCGCCGTGCTCGCGCACCACCCGCTCACACGCGTGCAGGTAGCCGGGCATGTCCGTCAGGCAGCCGCGCGAATAACCGATCACCGGCACGGGGTCCGCCATCCGGACGCCGAACGACCGCACCCAGTCGAGCCCCTCTGCGTATCGCTCCACGACCCGGCTCGAGAGCTTCGGGTCGCCTCCCGGGTTCACTTCGCGCATGGCCTCCACGGTCGGCGTCGTGTGGATGAAGCGCGCGTAGATGGCCGAGCCGCCAATCGCGGGTCCCTTCTCGACGAGGGCCACGCTCGCGCCCTGGCGGGCTGCGTACGCCGCCGAGCTCATCCCCGCCATTCCGCCGCCAAGGACGAGGAGATCGATCTGACCGCCTGTGTCTGTCATGAGTGATGCACCGTCCTCCCCGGGCCGTCGTCTGCCACTGAACTGACGTTAGCTTAGCCCAGGGGAGCGGACATCGCACGGTCGTGCGGGGCGTGTCGCATAGGGGCGTGATGGCGCGGCGTGCGGGAGCCGGCCGCAGCGACGCGCTCAGTCCAGCAGGGCCACGCTGGTCTGAAACAGGTTGAGATACCGGTCGAAGCGGCCGTCCGGCGTCGTGCGAACCGCGGAAAGCATCACGCCCATGGGCTTGCCGTGCTCGCGCACGACGCCGTAGTGGAACTCGAGGGGGCCCTGTACGGCTGAGGCCATGACGTCGTGCACCCGCCCCTTGCCGGCGGAGTCGCGCTTGGCGATGTAATCGGCGAGATCGCCGCGGTCGCCGCCCTCGATGGTCCGACCCGGCATCGCGATGAGGAACCTGACGTCGGGTGTCGCCAACTCGAGGCCTTCGGCGGGTCGCGGTCCATCGAGATGCTCGTAGTAGCGCTTTAGGACCATCCGGTCGCTCCTGCTCCTGTCGGTGGACACTGGAGAGCTGCCCGCCGGCGCCGCGCCTGGTCAACCAGGACGCGGAAGGCGCAAACGGCAGCCCGCTGGAGGAGACGTCCTCCGACTCGACGCCGCGGCAGGCGGAGCTCAATCTGAACTCAACTCGTGATGAGCACGATAGACGCTTTGCGCCGTGTGCGGAAAGCTTCGGCCGGCCGAGCAATCGTTCTCGAAGTGATTTCGGCTGCGTTTTGGCCTTGACGCCTCCCAGGCATCCTTGCTATTTTGAAGTGAGATCAGGTCAATCCTGGTCGCAGAGGAGCGAAACCGAGGAGGAGAGAAAGTGCGCTTTGCGTCGATGCTGGCAGTCGCGCTGACTGCGCTCGCCATAACGGCTTGCGGTGGTGACGAATCTGAGTCCGGTGCTTCCGGCAGCGGACCGATCAAGGTCGGGGCTTGGTTCCCGCTGACGGGGCCGGTCGCCGCGTCGGGCATCCCCCAGAAGGAAGGCGCCACCGCCGCCTTCGAGGCGATGAACGCCGAGGGCGGCATCAACGGGCGCAAGTTCGAGTACATCGCGCAGGACAACGCCTTCGACCCGCAGCAGACGGTCCAGGCCGCTCGCGCGCTGGTGGGCGAGGAGGAGGTCGTTGCGATCGTCGCGGCCAACGGCACCGCGCCCTCCGCCGCCGCGTTCCCGTACGTGCTCAACCAGGCGAAGGTGCCGATCATCAACACCTACGGCGGCGCTGCCGACTGGTACGAGCCGCCGAGGCCGCTGCTGTTCGGCTACCAGACGCTCTACGAGGACCAGGGCGCGGCCGCCGGCGCCTGGGCAGCCGAGGACGGTCACAAGAACATCCTCGTCATCCGCAGCGATCCCGCCGCCTTCGCGGCGGTCGCGAAGTACGTCGAGCCCGGCGCGAAGTCCGCCGACCCCAGCGTGAGCGTCGACGAGCTCGTCGTGAAGTTCCAGACGACGGACTACAGCCCGATCGCCGGCCAGGTCAAGGCCAAGAACCCGGACGCCGTCGTGCTCATCCTCGCGTTCCCGGAGGCGGCGGCCTACCTGAAGCAGGCCGCGCTCCAGGGCTTGGACATCCCCGCCTATGGCTACGCGCCGACGGCCGACGAGGGCCTCATCAAGCTCGGGGGCCAGGCGACCGAGGGCTTCAAGGCCGTTTCCCTGAACAAGCCCGCGATGGACCCGAGTCCGGAGATGCAGGAGTACCGCAAGGCGCTCAAGCAGTATGCGCCGGACGAGCAGCCGAGCGCGAACTCGGCCGCCGCCTACGCCGCCGCCAATTCCTTCGCCGAAGTCGTCAAGGGCATCGACGGCGACGTGACCGCCGAGAGCATCGCCAAGGCATTCGAGAGCGCCGGGCCGGTTGAGACCGGGATCCTTCCCCCGCTGAAGTGGGACAGGGAGAACCATCTGGGAACGAACCAGATCCAGCGCGTCGAGGTGAAGGGCGGCAAGTTCGTAGCCGTCGGCGACTTCACCGAGCCGCCGCCGGTCGTCGGTAACTAGAGGCAACCGCCGGCGAGGAGGGAGAACAGGCAATGGACGAGCTCTTGCTCAGCGTGATCAGCGGCATCTCGAGCGGTGCCGTGTACGGGCTGGTCGGTCTGGGGCTGGTCATCATCTACCGGTCCACGGACGTGATGAACTTCGCCATCGGGACGATCGCGCTCGCGTGCATGTACCTGGCGTTGAGCGTCCACAACGCGGGAATACCGCTCGCGTTCGCCATCCTCGTCGGCATCGCCGTCTGCTCGCTCTTCGGCGTGGGCGCACGGGAGGTGCTCATCAGGCCGCTCGGGCCGGGCGCGCTGTTCTCCGCGCTCGTGGTCACGATGGGCCTGTCGCTCATAGTCGAGGACGTCACCCGTAACATCTGGGGCGGGGAGCCCCGGACGTTCCCCGCGCTCGTGGAGGGCACGGCGACGATCTCGGGCGCCACGTTCACGAACCAGCAGCTGCTGGTCATCCCCGTCGCCGCGGTCGCGATGCTGGGAATCGCGTACATGTTCAAGCGGACCCCGCTGGGCTCCGCGATGCGCGCCGTCGCGGAGTCGAGCGGCACCGCGACGCTCCTCGGCATCAAGCCGCAGCGCGTCGCGCGTGTCGCGTGGGCGCTCGGCATGGGCCTCGCCGCCCTCGGCGCGGCCATGCTTGTGCCCACGGTCGGACTGACGATCGGCGGCTTCGCCGCCATCCTGTTCCGCTCGTTCGCGGGCATCTTCCTGGGCGGACTGACGAGCATGTACGGCGCCGTGATCGGCGGCGTCATCGTCGGCATCCTGGACAACCTCGCGGCCACCTACGTCTCGGCCAGCCTGCGCGACACGTTCGTGTTCTCGCTGGTGATCCTCGTCCTGCTCGTCCGGCCGCAAGGCCTCTTCGGCGAGAAGTCCTTCGCGCGCGTCTGATGAATCCCACCGTGATCAAGAACATGCTCGCGGGCCGCTGGGCGCAGTTGCTCGCCGGCCCGGCGCTGGCCGTCGCCGTCGTCCTCCTGATCGAGGGCGAGTTCATCGGCGTCACGCGCAGCTACGACGTCGCGCTCGCCGCCGTGTACGGCATCGTGGTGCTGTCGATGTCCCTGCTGGCGGGATGGGGAGGCGTCTGGTCGGTCGGCCATCCCGCGCTCTTCGCGATCGGCGCCTACACCGCCGTCCACGGCACCGAGCACGGGTGGTCGCTGGAGGTCGTCGTCCTCGTGGCGATCGGTCTGGCGGGGTTCTCGGGAGCGTTCCTCGGGTATGCCGGTGCGCGCTTCTCGGTCCTCTACATCTCACTGCTGACCCTGGCCTTCAACCTCGTCGTCCTGGAGATCATCGGGCGCTGGCAGTCGCTCACCGGCGGTGACCAGGGCAAGCCGGTCGGGACCCTCGAGAGCGCGCTCGGGCTGGGCAGCTTCGACAGCGCGTCCGGGGCCACGAACGGCGTCGTCTTCCTGTTCGGCATCGTCCTGGCCATCGCGGTGTTCATCCGCGGGACGGCGTTGCGCATGCGGCTCGTTGCCGCGAAGTCGCATCCGGCGGCCGCGCGCACCGTCGGCATCGCACCTGAGCTGCAGACGGCACTGGCCTTCGCGGTCAGTGCCGGCTTCGCTGCGCTCGCCGGAGTCGCCCTCGGATCGCTGACCGGATACATCAGCCCCGAGACGTTCGGCCTGACGTTCGCGGTCAACATCATCGCGGCGGCGGTGCTCGGCGGCATCGGCAACATCCCGGGCGCGATCGTCGGCGGTGCGTTCCTCGCCATGGCGCCGACGATCTCGTCCGACACCGGCATCGCGCTGCCCATCCTCCAGGGCAGCATCCTCATCATCGTCCTGATCTTCTTCCCCAAGGGCGCGGTGCCGTCGCTCGTCGACCTCTGGAAGAGCCTCAGCAGGCGCCTGCGCCCGGCGGCGGCGAGGACGGCAGCCTCCGAGGAGGCCGCGATCGAAGAGCATCATGTCGCGGCGGGGGCGGCCGCGCTCGGCGAGCGCAAGCGCGCCGGCGAGGGGCCGGACGAGACCGTCGGCCAGCGAGCGGGCGGCGATGTCGAGGTGGCCGACGTCACCGTGCAGTTCGGCGGCCTCACCGCGCTGCAGGACGTGTCCGTCCGCGTCCGGGCGGGTGAGGTGCTCGGCATCATCGGGCCGAACGGCGCGGGCAAGACGACGTTGATCAATACGCTCTCCGGGCTGACCGCGGGCGGTCGTGTCACCGGCAAGCTGCGCTACAAGGGCGCCGACCTCCTGAAGAAGCGGGCGACAGCGCGCGGACGGCTGGGCATCGCCCGCGCGTTCCAGCACGCCGAGCTCTTCGAGGAGCTGACGATTACCGAGAACCTGCTCTGCGCGAAGCGCAGAGCGGGCGGGGACGAGCGTCGAAAGGCGCTCGAGCTGCTGCGGCGCGTGGGCCTGGCCGACGTCGCGGGCCGATACCCGCGTGAGCTGCCGTTCGGGTTGCAGAAGCGCGCCGACCTCGCCCGCGCCGTCGCCGAGGGGGCCGACCTGATCCTGCTCGACGAGCCGTTCGGCGGGCTCGACGGCGCGGAGCGTGCGATCCTCGCGGCGCAGATCCGCGACCTCAAGGCCGCGGGCGCGACCGTGGTCATCGTCGACCACGTGCTCGACGACCTCTTCTCGGTCACCGACCGGGTCGTGGCCTTCGACTTCGGCACCCCCATCGCCGCGGGTGACTCGGCCAAGGTCATGCAGGACGCCCGCGTCCGCTCGTCCTATCTCGGCGAGGGTGGCGTTTCCGAGCGTCGCGCCCTGCCGCGGGCGGGGTCGGGGAAGACGGTCGTGAGCCTCCGTGGCATCGCCCACCACTACGAGGGCGTGCACGCTCTTCGGGGCGTCGACCTCGAGATCGCGGCCGGATCGGTCGTGGGCGTCGTGGGCGCCAACGGCGCCGGCAAGAGCACGCTGGGACGCATCGCAACCGGGCTCCTCAAGCCTTCCGAGGGCAGTGTCGAGCTCCACCCGGTGGACGGCCGTCCCCCGCGCATGAGCCTAGTGCCCGAGGGCCGCGAGATCTTCAAGACGCTGTCGGTGCACGAGAACCTCGAGGCGGCCGGCTACGGGGCGGGCCTGAAGGGCGCCGAGCTGAAGTCGCGGATCGAGGAGCTGCGGCCCTCGTTGCCGGAGCGGGTCCGCAACCGCATGAGCGTCCCCGCGGGTGCGCTGAGCGGCGGCGAGCAGCAGATGGTCGCCATCGCGCGCGGGCTGATCTCGCAGCCCGACGTCATCGTCGTCGACGAGCCGGCCCTGGGCCTCGCTCCGAGCCTGGTCGACGAGGTCTACAACCGCCTCACGGACCTGGCCGCGAACACGGGCATCACGATCATCCTGCTCGAGCAGCTGCTCGGCCGCGCGATGGGGGTGTGTCACGAGGTCGTCGTGCTGCGCGACGGCGAGGTCGTCGCCGCCGGCGATCCCGGTGACGAGGTGTTCGCCCAGACCGCGGAGAAGGCGTACTTCGGGGAGGTCTCCCGGACGCTCATCGAGGTAGACGCCTGACGGCACGGCGAACGCCTCGATGCAAGCCGTCCAACTCGTCGCATGGCAACGGCCGGCCGAGCTCCGCGAGGTTCCCAAGCCGGAGCCGGGCCCGGGCGAAGTGCTGCTGCGCGTCATCGGCGCCGGCCTGTGTCACTCCGACCTGCACCTCATGCACTGGCCGGCCGGGACGCTGCCGTACGAGCTCCCGTTCACGCTCGGCCACGAGGTCGCGGGCACGGTGGCAGCGCTCGGCGAGGGAACGGACGGGATCGGCGTTGGCGAATCCGTCCTCGTCTATGGCCCCTGGGGCTGCGGGCGCTGCGCGCGCTGCAGCCTCGGAGAGGAGCACCTGTGCGAGGGCCGCGGTGTCCGGCCCGGAGCCGGGTGCGGCCTCGGCCGCGACGGCGGTCTTGCCGAGTACGTCGTGCTTCCGTCGCCGCGCCTGTCCGTCCCGATCGGAGACCTCGATCCGGTCGCCGCGGCCCCGCTCGCGGACGCCGCGCTGACGCCGTACCACGCGATCAAGCGGGCGCTGCGCGACCTTCGGCCGGGCTCGAGCGCGGTCGTGATCGGAGTCGGCGGGCTCGGACACGTCGCCGTCCAGGTGCTACGAGCGCTGAGCGGGTGCCGGATCGTCGCGGTCGACCGGCGCGACGAGGCGCTCGACGTGGCCGTCGCCGCCGGCGCCCACGCGAGCCTGCGCTCGGAGGGCCTGACGGCGCGCGACGTACGCCGCGCCGCCGGCGGCCGTGGCGCCGCGCTCGTAATCGACTGCGTCGGCGTCGACGAAACGCTGGAGCTCGCCGCGGCCTCCGTAGCCCCGGGCGGCCACGTCGCGATACTGGGCGTGGGCGGGGGCAGGTTCCCGATGCGCTTCGGCGGCGTCCCGTTCGAGACGCCGGTCGTCCTGTCGAACTGGGGGACCCGCGCCGAGCTCGCCGAGGTCGTCGAGCTCGCGCGTGTCGCTGCGATCCGCATCGAGGTCGAACGCGTGCGGCTGGACGAGGTGCTCGCCGCGTACGAGCGACTCGAGGCCGGCGACGTTCGCGGCCGTGTTGTCGCGGTTCCAGCGCAGGAAGGCGAGGCATGACGCTCCAAGGCAAGGTTGCGGTGGTCACCGGCGGCGGTGCGGGGATCGGGCGGGCGATATGCCTGCGGCTCGCCGCGGGTGGCGCGCGGATCGCCGTCATGGACATCCGCGAGGAGACCGCCGAGCAGACGCTGCAGCTCTCGGGCGGGGACGGGTTGGCCGTCGCGTCCGACGTCAGCGACAGCGCGGCCGTGGACGCGACGTTCGCTCGCATCGAGGCGGAGCTCGGTCCCGTCGACATCCTCGTCAACAACGCGGGGGCGGTCGGCGTCGACCACCTCCGCCGCGTGACCCCGCTGCTCGAACGTCAGCGATCCGAGACCGCCGACGGCGCCGTCGCCACGCCGCTCGACGCGCTCGTCCGCATCACCGACGACGAGTGGCGGCGGATGCTCGCTGTTCACCTCGACGGGACGTTCTACTGCACGCGTGCCGCCGCGCGGTCGATGGCCAGGCGGGGTAGCGGCGTGATCGTGAACATGTCCTCGATCTGCGGCATCGAGGGCTGCACCGGCCACCCGCACTACTCCGCAGCCAAGGCCGCCATCCTCGGGTTCACGAAGGCGGCCGCCAAGGAGCTGATCGTGCAGGGCGTGCGCGTGAACGCGGTGGCGCCCGGACATGTGGGCACGAGCACGCTGGAGGGCGAGATCGACGCCGAGCGCCGCGCCGTGGCCGCCCGAACGCCGGCCGGGCGGCTCGCCGACCCCGACGAGATCGCCGGCACCGTCGCCTTCCTTGCCTCCGACGACGCCGGCTACTTCGTCGGCGCGGTGCTCAGCCCGAACGGCGGGCTCGTGACCGCGTGAGCGCTGCCGCCACCGAGCGGGCATGGTCAGCAAGACGCGCGAATTCGAGATACATGGATCGCTGCTCCGAGCGCCCGGACCGAGGTCGGGCCCGAACCGAGTCGAGGCGCGCCTGCCGCCTCGCTGCTGAAATGTCCGAACCGCGGCCGCTACGGGATCGTCGGTCGCGGGGCGACTCGTCCCGACCCCGGAGGGAGAGAGAACAGCCATGATGTACGCAATGGTCGTGCGTCGGCTCAAGCCCGGCGCCTACGAGGACTTTCGCCGCGCCTGGGAGCCGGAATCGCCGGAGGCGTGGCCGGCGGGCATGAGCCGGATCTGGATCGCGCAGAGCGACGACGACCCGGACGTCATCGCCACCTGGAGCCTGTTCGAGCTCGACGAAGCGGGCTACGAGGCGCTGCGCGACGACGCGGAGTGGATGACGTCGGAGTCGCGGCGCATGGAGCACATGGCGGAGTTCGAGGAGGAGGTGATCGCGTCGGGGTTCTTCCACGTCCTCGAGGAGATCGCTCCGCCCGCCCGCCGAGATGCATGAAGCGCCTCCCCATCGACAGGGCGGCCCTCCCGGTCGATTGCAGCGTCACGGCGACACGACGGGCGGGGCGGCCGCCTGGACGCGCTCGGGGCCATCGTCGAGGCGATCGCTGAGTGCCGGCACCTCTGCACGAGGAGCCGGACGGACGATCTCGAATGAGGAAACGTGGAGATGCGGGGCATCACGCTTCAGCTTCGCGCTGGGCGCGGAAGGATCGCGGTCGTCGTTCGCCTCGAGTGCAGCGACAGGCTGATTCTCAGCCCCGTGACCGCGGCGGCGCTGCTTGGCGCGGCGATCCTCTGTGCGATGGACGCGCCGCCGACCGTGGGCGGCGTATCCGTGGTCGGCTACGGCCTGCTGGCCGGTGCATTGTTGCTCGTGGCTCGCCTCTTGAGCCCGACGTGACCGCCACGGCTCAGGACGTGTCCCAGCTGATTGCAAGCAGCGCGGTCACGGCTCGGGCGGGACTCGAAGGGGCCAAGGACGCAGCGCGACGATGCGCGCACCCCGACGCCGGCGTCGCGGCGCCCGTCGGTCGCTCCATCCTGCCCGGGTGCTCAGGTGCTCACGTGACGATGGTCGCGGTCAGCGCAGCCGCCACGACCGCGGGTGCGCCCGGCAGCGACCCTACGGACCCGGTCTGCCAGCGCGTCCTGGGCGGCGTCCGCGCGATCCTGCTCTGCGCGGTAGACCGCGTAGCTGGAAGCTCCCGGGCTGCGGCACCAGGCGGCGTACGCGTCGCCTGCCCCGCGCTCCGCGTCGCGCCACGCGCGGACCCAACCGTCCACCGACCAGGACCAACCAGGCGCGTCCTCCGGCTTGCGCTCGCCCATGTCCAGGACACGCGCCGGCGAGCGCCTGATCGGGTCGGGAATCATCTCCAAAGGATCCGGAATCATCTCGCTGGTTCGCTCCTGACGTCGCGCCTCGGAGTGGCGTGCTTCGCTGTCGATGTGCGGACGGACGAGCGCGTCCGCGTCGGTCGAATCTCGGTCGCTAGTGAGCTGGGCACCATGGGAGGCAGGCGGGGCGGGGACCGTGATCCAGTGTGCACGCGTAGCGTGAACCGGCCCGAAACGCCCGCGCCGGGAGTGCTCCTATGGCGCTGCGGACGCGGGGCGCGCCCGAGTTGACATCAACTCGGGCTACTATGGTTGTCCACCCGCGACTAGAGGACCAGCTCCCGTGCCGACTTCTCGACAAGCCGTTCCACCGCCGAGCCGAGCAACGCAATCGAAGGAATCCTCCCGGAGCAAGCGCGCCGCCATCCTTGCGACGGCGACGCAGCATTTCGGCGACCACGGCTACGAGAACGCCAAATGGGCGGACGTGGCCACGGTCATCGGCGTCGGCTCAACGGCGCTGTACCACTACTTCGAGTCGAAGCTGCACTGCCTGTACGTGATCATGGCCGACGCGCTGGAGTCCTTCATCGTCGACTTCGAGAGGATCACGAGCGAGCGAGAGGACTACCTCGAGGCGCTGGTCGCGGTGCTTCGCTCGGGATTCGACCTGACAGAGGCGGAGGTGATGCGCAACCGCGTGCTGGTGGCGGAGCAGGGCCTGGTCGGGGTGCGCCGGACGTCGCAGCGCGAAGAGGCGGCACGTGAGCTGGCCCGCTCCCACACTCGCGACCTAGAGTTCGCCTGGGCGAGCTTCCTCGTGCGCGGCATGGAGCAGGGCCTACTCCCGGAGGCCGATCCGCGGCTGCTCACCAGGGCAGTACTGGGCCTGAACACCAGCGTGTGGCACTGGTACCGCCCGGGAGGTACCGTGCGGTTGGCCGACGTCGCCGACTTCTTCGTCCGCCGGCAGTTGGCCGTCCTCGGCCTCTCCCCCGACCTCGCCGACGAGGTGAGCGGAGCCGAGGCCGGCGGAGGCGAATCCTCCAGCTCAGTCCGGGCGCCGGCAACGCGTCGCCGCACCGGCGGCCGTGGCAAGAAGAAGCAGCTCGAGCGGTAGCTCTCAGTGCGCGAGTGCGGGCGCGGGTGACCCCGCGTGCCTGGCTCGACGAGCCGGCCCGGCGTCCACTGCTTGCAGCTCGATGTCACCGATGTCGCGGAATCGGGCGGTCACGCGCACGCCCGGCAGCAACTCGACGGACCCGCCCGCGACCGGACAAACCAGCAGCGTTCCGCGCTCGGGCCGGTTACCTCCCCGTATCAGTTGGTTGGCGAGCCACGTCGCGGCCTCCAGGGGCGGGGCGACAGCGTCGGCGCGGACGGCGGGCGGCGCCCACACCGCGCCGTCCGCGTCGAGCCGCACGCGCAGCCGCCGGAGATGTCCGTCCGCGAGCGGCCGGACGCCATGGCCGAGCAGCAGTCCGCTCGTCCCGCAGTTGTCCGCGACGACATCCGCGAGGCGGGGACGCGCGCCGTCGTAGCGGTGATCGACAATCTCGAGGCATGGCAGGACGCGGTCGGTGGCCGCCAGCAGATCGCTCGCGGCCTCGATCGGCTCGCGCAACGGCCGGCCGAGGAGGAAGCCCAACCGAGGCTCGACGCGCGGGTGGATCAGCCGGCTCAGATCCACCGCGCCGCTCGAAACCAGCATGCGATCGGTGAGCCAGCCGAGTTGCGGATCCGATGCCCGCCGCCAGTTCTCGGCCGGTGGGCGGCCTAGCCACACCTTCGCGCCGATCACCTGGTCGCCTTCGCCGATCCGACGCGCGAGCAGCATGTCGCGGATCCGGCACGCGTCAGCGACGTTCAGCTCCGAGATCGCTTCGGTCAAGCGCGGGATCGCCCGCCCGGTGCGCGCGGCGCGCAGCAGCACGTCGGCCAGGCGGCGGTGCTCGCAAGAGACGAGCGCGGGCGGTTCGTGGCGGTGGCGCAACGACGCCTCGTCGGGACTCAAGGACGCTCGGCGCCGGTTCGCTCAGGGGGCGAAAGGATCAGAGACAGCGCCACGCGCTCGCGCTGCGATCGGGCCGCAGCCGCTGCCGCACGCAGCCGGTTCCCGGGAACCGGTCGCGGAGACGATCTGCCGGCCGCGGGAACCGAAGGCGGGCCTCCCGCTCGAGCGTCTCGCCCCGATCTACCCATCCTCGTCACGTCGATGGGGACATTGTTCGGTCAGGGCGTGAACCAGGCCGAAACCGGGGTGGGATATGCTCGCGCAACGCTTCGTGCCGACTGGCACGTGGCTTGGAGGAGACGGCATGACGGCCCAGACCGAAGCTACTCGGGTGCCAGAGCCTCCCGTGATCCAGGGCAAGCTCGTGGTTCCGCCGCTGCCGGAGCGGCGCGTTGAGCGACCGCGGCTGGAGCGTTCGCTCGCCGCGCTGATCGAGCGCCATCGCGTCGTCGTGGTGTCGGCGACCGCCGGCGCCGGAAAGACGACGGCGGTGGCAACGGCCGTGCGGCTGGTGGAGCGACCCGTGGCCTGGCTGACGCTCGATCGCAGCGATGCGGCGCCCGGGCGGCTCGTCACATACGTGGAGGCGGCGGTGGCCCGTCCGCTGCCGGAGCTGAGCGGCGTGGCGAGGCGGGCGCTGGCGGCCGGGATCGCGCACGACGAGGCGGCGGGCCTGCTGGTCGAGGCGGTCGGTGACGTACCGGTCGTTCTGGTCCTGGACGACCTCGAGCGCTTGGGGGACAGCAGCGAGCCCTGGCGTGTGATCGAGGCCTTCCTACGCTATGCGCCGGGCGGTATGCGGTTCGTGCTGATCAGCCGGCGGGCGATCCCGACCAGCCTGGAAGGACGCACGCCAGAGGAGGCGTCGGTCGCGGTGCTCGGGGAGGACGTGCTCGCGTTCACGCCGGCCGAGGCTGCGGACGCGCTCAGCGCGCTCGGCGAGGCCGAGATCGACGCAGCGGAGGTCGTCGACGCGACGGGCGGGTGGGTGACCGGTGTGCTGTTCGAGGCCTGGCGCTCCGCCGGCCATGTCGCCGGCGTAGGCGGCGAAGCGGACCCGCTGCACGGCTATCTTGCGGGGCACGTCCTCGGCCAGCTCGATCCCGCCGACCGCGAGTTCCTGGTGGCGACCTCACTGCTCGATCGGGTCAGCGCAGCGCGCGCGGAGGCGCTTGGGGACGGGGATGCGGCGCAGCGGATGGTCGCGCTGCGCGCGGCGCGCTTACCGGTCGCGTGGGAGCCCGACGGGCGGGCTTTCCGCTGCCACCCGCGACTGCGCGAGTACCTGCTCGAGCGACTCGAGCGCCGCGGCGCCGACGACGTTCGCGCATTGCGGCTAGCGCACGGCCGGCTGCTCGCCCGTGAGGGCCACCACGAGGAGGCCACCGAGGAGCTGCTGAGCGCCGGCTCGCCCGGCGAGGCGCTGATTCCCGCCGAGCGGGCGATCCTGTCCCTGATCCAGCGGCTCGACTTCAAGATCGCCGAACGGTGGCTGGGCGCGCTCGCCGAAGTCGCGCCGCGCGGCACCTCCGTGTTCACCACCGCCGAGTTGATGCTTGCGATGGGCCAGGGCGACCTCCGGCGCGGCGCGCGGATCGCGGATCGGCTGGTGGCGCTCGGCGAACGCGACCGGCTCGCGGGCTCTGGAGCCGCCGGCGTGCTGATGGCCTGGTGCTACGCGGGAGTCGGACGGCTCGACGACGCGCATCAGCTGCTCGCGATCGCCGGGCCAGATCCGGCGGTCGCCGCCCTGCGGTACGCGATGGCTCCGGTCGAGCCCGGCCCGCCGCCGGACAGGCCGGACGTGAGCGGCGGCCCGCTCGATGCCGGCATCGTGGCGGCCGACTACTTCCTCGGGCGCCTGTCGCACCTTTCGCAGGAGCGGTCGTCCCGCTGGATCGAAGGAATTGCGGGAGCGTCGCGCATCGGCGCGCTGCGCGTGACCGGACGCATCGAACGGGCGCTCGAGCTCTACGAGCCGATGCGACGCCGCCGGATCGTGCCAATCGGGCTCGACGCCACGGTCGGGCCGGAGGTGCTGATCGACGCCGGGCGCCGCGAGGAGGCGCGCGCGGCGATCGAGCGCGGGCGCAGGCTCGCGCAGGCGAGTGGCATGATCGCCTTCGAGCTTTACACGCAGGTCCTGGAGGCGAAGCTCGCGCTGCGGCTCGACCATGACCCGGCGGCCGCTCGGGCGGCGCTCGACCGACTCGAAGGGAATCGCTCAGCGCACCCATACCCGTTAGTGTTCGAGCCGGCGGACACCTGGTATGGACTCGCGCTGCTGCTCCAGTCGGAGGACGGGACGGCGCTTGCACGCCTGCGCAGGGCGGTGGAGAGCATGGTGGTCGGCGATCGGATGCTCGAGCTGCCGACCGCCGCGGTCTATCTAGCCGAGGCCGAGTGGCGCGCCGGCAACGACGAGGCGGCGGACCGCGCGGCTGACCGGGCCCTCGATGCGGCGCACCGCCTCGGCTCCAACCACGTGCTGCTCCAGGCGCTCGCCGACTTCCCTGCCGTCGCATCGCGCCGGATCGACGCTGAGTCAAGTCCGGATTCGTCCTGGCACGAGCTCGGCCGCGCCCTGCTCGCCCAAGGCGTCGCGGTCGAGACGCGGGTGCATACATCGGTTCAGCTCATGGAGTTCGGGCGCCGCGCGATCGTGGTGAACAGCCTGGAGGTCAAGCCGCGCATCGCCAAGGCGTACGAGCTCCTCGCCTACCTCGTCAGCCGAGTCCCGCCGCGAGCCGAGCGCGACGAGCTGCTCGATGGGCTGTTCGACGGGCGCAACGACGAATCCACACGCGCATATCTGCGCCAGGCCGTGCGCTGGCTGCGACATGTGCTCCCGAACGCGGAGGCGCTGATCGTCGAGCGCGGCACGTTCCGGCTGACCGACGAAGTCGCAGTCGCGAGCGAGTCCACCCGCTTCGAGGCCGCGCTCGTCGAGGCCGCGAGGCTGCAAGCCGGTGATCGTCTCGCGGCCACGCGCGCCGCGCTGGCGATCTACGACCAGGGCGACTACCTTCCAGGCGCACGCTCGCCGTGGGCCGACGACCGCCGCCGGCGGCTCGCAGAGCTGGCGGCGGACGCACGGACGGAGGCCGCCGAGCTGGCGTTCGCCGCGGAGCGCTTCGACGAGGCTGAGCGACTCGCCGAGGAGGTCCTGCACAGCGAGCCGTTTCGCGAGGCCGCGTGGCGCGTGACGATGCGCATCGCGAACGCCCTCGGCGACGACGACGGCGTCATTCGCGCCTATCGCGCCTGCCACCAGGCGCTCGCGCGGGTCGGTACAGCGCCTTCGCCGAGCACTCACCAGCTGTTCCAGCGCCTCCGGCGCTGAAGCGGCGCTGCGCGACACTCTCAACCCGGACTGCCCTGTCACCCCCGTACCGTCCGGGCGCCGCGACATTCGCCGCTTCGAGCCGGTTTATGACGTCTCGGTCGAGCCGGAAGAGCTCAGACCTGGCGACAGCGCGCGCTCGGTCGGCGACGTCGGGCGCGAGGGCGGGGCGATCGACACGCTCGATGACATGGAGACGCTGTTTGACGGGATCGAGGTCGGCGCCGTGTCGGCGTCGATGACGACCAACGCGCCGGGGGCGATCACACCAACTCGTTTGACGGGGCGCTTCGGGCGCGTCGCGACGCGCCGATCGAGCTGATCACCAGCCCCGGAGGAGACCCGCCTGCCTTGCGCTGCGGCGGGTCCTGCACGCGCCGGTTGCGCCGGGCCGTATCTCACATCGAGTAGCGCGACGTCCAGTGAACTGAAGTCAGGTAAAAGCTGCGTGCTATCGTGCGGCCCTCGCGATGACGCAACAGCTGCCTCTGTGGTTAGAGAACGTACTGCGGCTCGAGCGGGCGGTCGGCGGTCCGGTCGAGGCCGTCGTCGACCCGCGCATCGCGGCCGCGGGATCGGTCCGAGCGCTCGCACGGCGGACGCCGATCGAGGCGGTCGAGTCCGAGGTGTCGGTGAGCCCCCGCATCGATGAGATCCTCGAGGGCGCGCTCAACGCCTACGAGGACGTGATTCGGAGGTCGTGCGAGCTGCAGCGCGCGTGCGCCCACACGCTGCCGTTCGAGCCCGCGCGCTCGATCCTCGATACGACGGCGGACCTCACCAGGGACATCGCGGCCATGCAGCTATCGGCCGTCCGGTGGCTGCTCGACGCATGACCACTTTGCACTGGGAGAGCACCGGCGAGGGCGACCCGGTGCTGATGATCATGGGCCTAGGGCTCAGCGGAGGAGCCTGGTGGCGCACCGTTCCGGTGCTCTCGCGGTCGCTGCGCGTCATCACGTTCGACAACCGCGGCGTCGGACGGTCGCGCGCACGGCTGCCCAGCTACACAACCGAGGCGATGGCCGACGACGCCGCCTCGGTGCTCGACGCGGCCGGGATCGAGCGGGCGCACGTGTACGGCTTCTCGCTTGGCGGCATGGTCGCGCAGCAATTGGCCCTGCGCCACCCCGAGCGCGTGCGCTCGCTGGTGCTCGGAGCGACCCACGCGGGCGGGCCGCGTGCAGTGCGGCCGGGCGATGACGTGATCGCGTTCTTCCGCCGCCGGGCGAGCATGCCGCCGAACGAGGCCGCGCGCGCGTCGGTGCCGTTCAACTACGGGCCACGCTGCCGGCGTGAGCACCCAGACCGCATCGCGGAGGACGTCCGGCAGCGGCTCGCGCACCCGTTCCCCGAGCGCGCCTACGGGGCGCAGATGTACGCCGCCGCTCTGCACAACTGCTACCGGCGCCTGGGGCGCCTCCAGGCGCCGGCGCTCGTCGTCCACGGCCGCCACGACCGCGTGGTTCCCATCGCCAACGCTGAGATCCTGGCCGAGCGCATACCGCACGCCGAGTTGCGGATCCTTGAGGAGTCCGGTCATCTGTACTCGACGGAGCAGCCGGAGGTCGACGAGAACATCGCGCGGTTCTTCCGGGGGAGCGGGTGATGCGCGTCGGCGACGTCATCCGTCGCCACGCCGCCGAACGTCCCGAGGCGGTGGCGCTCCGTCACGCCGGGCGGGAGCTCACGTACGGGGATCTGGATGAGCGCTCCAACCGGCTCGCGCACGCGCTCCTTGCGTCCGGCGTGGGCGCGGGCACCCGTGTCGCGTACCTCGACCGCTCGTCCCCGGAGGTCGTCGAGCTGCTGTTCGCCGCGAGCAAGGTCGGCGCCGTGCTCGTACCGCTCAACTGGCGCCTCGCGCCGCTCGAGATCGCGGCGATACTCGCGGACGCGCAGGCGCCGCTGCTGATCGCCGGCCCGAGCTACGGCGAGCTGGCCGAGGGGCTGCTCAAGCGATTGTCGCCGGCGCCCGGCCTGGTGGTCGTGGGCGCGGCCTATGAGCGCTGGCTGGCGGCGCAGGAGCCGCGCGATCCCGGCCGCCGCGGCGACGCCGCAGACGTGATCGTCCAGATGTACACGTCGGGGACCACCGGCGTCCCGAAGGGCGTCCTGACGACGCACGACAACCTGGCGGTGACCGCTCAGACGTCGCTGCGCTGGGCCTTCGACGAGCGCTCCGTCAGCCTCACGCCGCTGCCGATGTTCCACATCGGCGGAATCGGTTGGGCGTACTGCGGCCTCTGGCACGGCGCCACGACGGTCCTGGTGAGCGAGTTCGATCCCGAGCGCGTCCTCGACGTCCTCGAGCGGCAGCGCGTCACCAACGCGGTGCTGGTGCCCACGATGCTGAAGCTGCTGACCGCCGTGCCCGGTGCCCTCGAGCGCGATTTCTCGGCCTTGCGCTCGATCGCCTACGGCGCCGCCCCGATCACCACGCCCGTGCTCAAGGCAGCGCTGCGCACTTTCGGCTGCTCGCTGTTCGGGCTGTACGGGCTGACGGAGAGCACCGGCGGCGTGGTCGCGCTCGAACCGTCCGATCACGATCCCGGCGGACCGCGCGAGCACCTGCTGCGGTCCGCCGGCCGGCCCTATCCGTGGGTGGAGATGAAGATCGTCGATCCGGCCAGCGGCGACCGGCTGCGTCCGCACCAGGTGGGCGAGGTGTGGTTGCGCGCGCGCAACGTCACGCCGGGCTACTTCAACCGGCCCGCCGAGACGGCGGCGGCGCTGACGCCGGACGGATGGCTGCGCACGGGCGACGGCGGCT